>Ga0315315_10002075_pt1 | contig 18399 bp, 22 predicted proteins | sample M140m3416metaG_FD_203699 | JGI IMG/M metagenome (GOLD analysis project Ga0315315, IMG submission 203699) | Ammonia-oxidizing marine archaeal communities from Monterey Bay, California, United States - M1 40m 3416 | ecosystem: Environmental > Aquatic > Marine > Intertidal zone | place: USA... | reverse complement strand
CCTCCAATATTTACGTTTCCTACTTTAACTAAATGAGTAATTTTTCTCAATTTTTCACCTTTTAATCATAATCTTGAGATATCTTTAAATGAAATAAATAAAATCAATAATATAAGTATAATAAATCCAAGCCCATGAATGTAAGACTCTATTCTTTCTGGAACCTTTTTCCCTCTTCTAAATATTTCAATAAATAAAAAAGCTAATCTCCCTCCATCGAGCGCAGGAAATGGAATAAGATTAATTATCGATAATGACAAACTAATAGATGAAGCAAGTGTAATCAAAACAAAAATTTTGTTTGTAATAGATTCTGATGAAGAAACAACATTTCCACTTATTTGACCAAGTCCTATAGGTCCAATTGCTTTAGGCCCATCAAAAATTGGATTTGTTGATCTATTGAATATTCCTATTATTGAAAAATAGCTTAGTTTATATATTGAGATAGATTGGTTAAATGCAGTAGAAAAATTCTCAGTAATTTTTTCTCTATAAATTCTAGGATTAGCTGTAGAAATTAAAATTCCAACTGACCCTTCTTTTATCTCATTTATTATGCCAGCATTGGAATTAATTTTTCTAGCTTCCACTAAAGGTATACCATCATAGTCTTCGTTAATTACTACTGGAATCTTATCTCCTATTTGATAATTAGAATATTTGTTTGCTTCATTTATGGATATAGAATTTTCTGTAGAATTTTCAGACACATCAAAAAAAGTAAATGTCCCTGAGTAAGAATTAATACTTCTAGCTTTTGACAAAGATATATCTACTCCAACTATGTATGATGGTGGATTCCATCTTGCTTGAATCTTATAATTTTTTGTAGATTCATTATAAAAATATTTGGTATCTTCTCCAGGCTTCTGAAAAACATTAGGGATACCGTTAATTACTTCCCAATCAGAATTTTTACCAAGATTTTGAGAAACTTCATTCTGTAAATCAGAAATATTATAAATTTTATTACTATTAATAGAAACTATTTTATCTCCAGATTTTAAGCCCGCAAGTTGTGCAGGTGAACCAGGCATTACATCTTGAATAATTATGTCAGAAATATTTTTTTCAAATATAAAAATATTTACCAAAAACATCATCATAAAAGGTAATAAGAAGTTAATAAAAGAACCAGAAAAAATTATAATAAATCTTTCAAAATATGATGCTCTACTTAAAGATCCATTGGCATTATTCTTTTCTTCTCCAAATAATTTTACAAATCCACCAAATGGAATCAAATTAAGACTCCAATTCATTGTATAAACTGAAATTTTATCTTCAAAGGTTTTAAATATTTTTACAGGTATATATTCATTAATATTTTCCAAAGGTTTTTCTATTTCAAATTCTGAGATTTTATCTTCAGAATTGATTTTTATAAATATTTCTTTATTTTTTTTAATTTCTCCTAAATCAAATTTATTTATCTGAGGTAAATTGTAAGTCTTAATTTGAGACCAAAATGAGAAAACTTTAGGAGGAAATCCTATTCCAAATTCTAACACTCTGACTTTGTAATATTTTGCTGTTAAAAAATGTCCTAGTTCATGCAATACGACCAAGGGGGTTATTATTAGAGACAGAGTAATTATGCTAATGATTATTTGCATTTATTATTTTATTTTATTTAAAATTTTATTTTTTAGAATTTCTCTTAATTCAATTATATTATCAAATGTCATTTCTTGATCAAAATTTTCATTATTTAATGTTTCAATCATTAAATCTGAAATTGAAGTATAGGGAATTTTTTCTGATAAAAATAGATCGACCAAAATTTCATTTACTATAGACAAAGCAGAAATATATAAAGGCCCTTTCTTTATATATTTCAATGAAAAATCATAACATGGATATTTACCAGGTTTTACTTCGCTAAAAGAAAGAGTGTTTAATTCATGTAAATTCAATTTATTAACATAATTAATATCATTTGATTCAAAGCTTAAAGCGTGTTGAATAGGTAATTTCATATCAGTTTTAGAAATTTGAGCTTTGATTGAACCATCTATAAATTCAACCATAGAGTGAACTAAACTTTCTCTGTGAATTAAAACATCTATTTTTTCAATAGGGAAATCAAAAAGATAACTAGTTTCAACTATTTCAAAAATCTTGTTCATCATGGTAGAAGAATCTACTGTAATCTTTTCTCCCATATTCCAATTAGGATGTTTTTTTGCCTGTTCAGGTGTAATGTTTTTATACTCAGATATATCCAAATCTCTAAACGCTCCACCAGAAGCTGTTAAAATTATTTTAGAAAGTTTTTTTTTATCTCCCTCAGTACATTGCCAAATTGCAGAAGGTTCAGAATCCACAGGGTAAATTTTTGCACCGCTTTTTTTTGCAGTTTCTAATAATAAAGGACCAAATGTTACAATTACTTCTTTATTGGTTAGACCGATCGTTTTCCCAGATTTCAATGACTCAAAAATAGGTAGAAAAGCATTTGATCCAGATGAAGCAAATAAAATGAAATCAACATTTTTATCTATCACTAATTTTTCTGAATCTAGAAGTTTAGATTTGTCTAATCCTAAATCTTTGTTATCTAAATTATCATAATATTTAGGATTATACTCAATTATCTGTGATTTCAATTTTTCTATATTTTGTCCAGCAGTTAATCCATAAACTTCAAACTTTTCTTTATTGCTTTTACATATTTCTAAAGTTTGAGTACCAATAGAACCCGTGGAACCTATTATTACAATTTTTTTCATAATAAAAAGAATATCCAAAAAGAGATTGCAAAACTAGGCAAAACAGAATCAAGTCTATCCGAAATACCTCCGTGTCCATATAAAATATTAGAAAAATCTTTCACTGATATAACACGTTTAACTTTGGATACAAATAAATCACCTAAAATAGAGGTGAATACTATACTCAAAACTAATAATATTTTTATATAAAAATCAGTTTCAATAAAGTCATTGAATACAAATAAAATTATTACTCCCCATAAGATTCCTGCAATGACAGAACCGATATATCCTTCTATAGTTTTATTAGGAGATATTTCATGAATAAATTTCAATTTAGTTTTTCCAAAAATTTTGCCTACCAAATAACCAAAAATATCTATAATAAAAACTTGCGTTAAAAGATAAAAGAAAATATTTTTCCAATTTTCAAACATATTCTCTAGAAAAATAACATGTAAAAATAAAACCAGATAAATAAATAAATAAATAAATAAAAGTTTGTGTCTAGAATGCTTGTTTTTTATTAGTTGAAATAAAATTTCTAATATAAAAACAATTGCAAGAATTATAATGAGTGGGTGAAAATGATAATTGTTCCCAAAAAATAAAAAATTGATTACTGGCAAATAAATAAAACTTATTGCTATTAGAGTTAGTCCAAAAATTGTTGTGATAATTCTCTTGTAAAAATTATTAAGATCCAAAATTTCTTTTCCTTTTTGAAAATTCTTCCATAACACTACTTAAATCTTTTTCAGAGAAATCAGGCCAAAACAAATCTAAAAAAAATAATTCAGAATACGCTGATTCCCATAATAAAAAATTTGACAGTCTCTTTTGTCCACCTGTTCTAACAATTAAATCTGGGTCAGGGAATTGATTCTTTGATAATGACTCAGAGAATTTTTTTTCAGTGATTTTTTTTTCATTAGATTGAATAATATTATTTATAGATTGAACTATTTGATTTCTAGATCCGTAATTAAAGGCTACTGATAAAAAAAAATCTTTATTGTTTTTTGTCAGTTTTTCTGAGCGCTGAATTTTATTTAACATATCTTTTGGCATCTTATCTTTACTACCAAGATGAGTTATGTTTACATTATTTTTATTCAATTCATCTGATTCTTTATCAATAACACTAGCTGCCAAATTCAGAATAAACTCTATTTCTTCTTTAGATCTATTCCAATTTTCTGTAGAGAAAGCATAAATAGTTAAAAATTTTATTCCCAATTTCTTTGCAGCTATTACAATTGGCTTTATATTCTCATAGCCTTTTATATGACCTTCTGAGCGATCTAATCCTTTTTCTGTAGCCCACCTTCCATTACCATCCATTATTATGGCTACATGTTTAGGGTTAAAATTATTTACTGACATTAAGGTATAAATCTACACTTGCATAATTTCAGTCTCTTTAATCGATGACTGATCATCAATGATTTTAATAGATTGATCAGTTAACTTTTGAAGATCAGTAATCGCTCTTCTAGAATCATCTTCTGAGCATGAACCTTCTTTTTCAAGCTTTCTAATTTCATCTTGAATATCTCTTCTTACATTTCTGATAGATACTTTCGACTGTTCACTTCTTTGTTTTAGTAGTTTTACAACATTTTTTCTAGTCTCTTCAGTCATAGGAGGGATATTGACCCTTAATGAATTTCCTTCAATTTGAGGAGTAATACCTAAATCTGAGGATTGAATCCCTTTAGAAATAATTTCTACGGCTGATTTGTCCCAAGGTTGTACAATAAGACTTCTTTGATCACTAACTGAAATTTGTGATAATTGATTCAAAGGCATTGAAGATCCATGATAGTCAATTTTTATGCTTTCTAGTAAGTTTGTAGTAGCTCTACCTGTTCGAATTGATTTTATATCTTCTATAAAAAACTCACAGGATGAATTCATTCTTTCTGAACATTGTTTTAAAATATCTGATAATTCCATAGTTTGCTAAATTGATTTTACTAATATAATATCTAAGATTTGCTTGGTGTATAGATTTTGCTACCTACTTTTTCACCAGAAATAACTTTAAGTAAGTTATCAGGTTTAAATAAATCAAAAATTACAATTGGTAATGAATTGTCCATGCACAAAGTAAGAGCGGTAGAATCAAGAGCAGCTAATCTTTTACTTAAGGCTTCATGATGAGTTATTTCAGAAATCTTTTTTGCAGATTTGTTTTTTTTGGGATCAGAATCATACATTCCATCAATTCCATTTTTTGCCATTATCAATATATCAGCATTTATCTCTACTGCTCTAAGAGCTGCTGCCGTATCCGTTGACATAAAAGGGTTTCCTGTACCTCCTGCAAATAAAACAAGTCTGCCTTTTTCTAAATGCCTTATAGCCCTTCTTCTAATATATGCTTCTGCAACAGATGGTAAGTTTAATGCCGATTGGGTTCTGACTTCTATTTGGTTTTTTTCAAGTTCATCTTGCAATGCAAGAGCATTCATTATTGTTGCAAGCATCCCAGCATAGTCAGCAGTGGATCTATCCATACCTCTTTTTTCAAATTCAATTCCTCTCCAAAAGTTTCCTCCACCTGCAACAATTGACACTTGGGTATTTAATTTAGCAATTTTCTTGATTTCTGTTGCTATAGTTTTGATCACTTGACTGTCAAGACCAAAATCTAGATTACCTTTGAGGGATTCTCCACTTAATTTTAATACAATTCGTTTAGGTTTATTAAGTTCCAATTTCAAACCTATGAATTTTTTGAATCACGACATTTTCTCCAACTTTAGCTGACAATTCTTTAACAACTTCACCAACAGTTTTTGATGCGTCTCTTATGTAAGCTTGTGATTCAAGAATTTCGTCTCCTGAAAATTCACTATTATCTTCTTTTGATATTGCTTTTGGATTCATTGCAGCTATCTGCATAGCAATTTCTTTAGCGCACTTAACAAAATCTTCTGTTCTTGCAACAAAATCAGTTTCACATGATAATTGAACAATAGAACCAATTCTTCCACCTGTATGAATATAAGATTCAACTATTCCATTTTCTGTAGCTCTACCTGATCTTTTTTCAGCAGAAGCTAATCCTTTTGCATCAAGAATTTCTACAGCTTTTTCAATATTTCCATCAGATTCTTCTAAGGCTTTCTTAGCATCCATTATGCCTGCACCTGTTGAATTTCTTAGTTCTTTAATTTGTTTAGCTGTTATTTCTGCCATTTATTACTCCAAATAATTTTTTATTTTTTTCCATCATCAGCTGCTTCTGATTTATCTTCTTCAGATTCCTTAGCTTTAGATTTTGCTTTAGGTTTAGCTTCAGCTTTAGGTGCTTCTTTTTCTTCTTTTACTTCAGCTTTAGGTGCTTCTTTTTCTTCTTTTACTTCAGCTTTAGGTGCTTCTTTTTCTTCTTTTACTTCAGCTTTAGGTGCTTCTTTTTTAGATTGTCTTCTTGAAGCTTCAGCTTGAGCTTTATTTCTAGCCTCTTGTTCAATTTTTTCTAGTTCTGCTTCTTCAGCTAATTGATCTTCTTGTCTTTTTCTATTTATCTCTTGACCAGAAATAATAGATTCCGTCACAAGATCGGTAATAATTTGTATGGATCTCAATCCATCATCATTTGCAGGAATCGGATAGTCTATTTCATCAGGATTAGAATTTGTATCAACCATACCAACAACAGGAATTCCTAATTTTTTTGCTTCAGCTACAGCTATTTGTTCCCTATGTATGTCAACAACAAATAATATTGTAGGGAGCCCATTCATTTCTTTTATTCCAGAAAAGAATTTATTCAACCTACCTCTTTCAGCATCAAGCTTCTGAGATTCTCTTTTGGTTTGTGAAATAACCTCACCTTTTGCAAACGACTCTTCTAATTCAACCAACCTATCAAGTCGTTTTTCTATAGTCTTGAAGTTTGTCATTAGACCACCAAGCCATCTTTGATTTATGTAAAAGGAACCTGATCTTTCAGCATTTGATTGAATTATGGATTGTGCATGTTTTTTTGTTCCTACGAACAAACATTTTCCGCCTTTTGATATCGTTTCTTCCATAAAAGTTAATGCATCTTCTAATTTTTCTAAGGTTTTAGATAAATCAATAATGTGTGATCCATTTCTCTTTGTGAATATATATTTTGTCATCTTAGGATTCCATCGTCTTGAAGGATGTCCAAAGTGAGAGCCCGCATCGAATAGATCTTGGATCGTCACTGAAATTTTATTTTTTGTAGTCAAATCTTTTCCTTATGCATTTTAATTTTAAAAGTTGGTCCAGTAGACTATTATAACAATTATTGTACTAATTTCACACTGATTTACTTAAATAATTGCCGAATGAAAAATTATATCTTGAATTCGCTCATCCAGTATAAAATCAAATAAGATCCACTAATTATTAAAATAATTGATGTTGCTAGATTGTAAATCTTAAAAAACAATTTTATTTTTTCTAGGAAAGATCTTAAAAATAATAAGGCAAATGAAACAATTATTAATGAAAACCAAGCACCTAAAGAAAATAAAATAAAATCCTTAGCCAATAAATTCAAAGAGGATGTGTTTGAAAAACTAAATACAATTGACATAAATATTGGCAGTGAACAAGATAAAGACGTAAGTCCATAAGAAATTCCATAATAGAAATAAAATCTTAAACTTTTTTCATTATTAGAATTTATTGAATTTGAAAGTTTATTTAGTTGAGAAAAGTAAATCATTCCTCCTGACAATACGTAAAAGCCATACCCTAATAAAATAATTGAAATTAAAATACCAACATAAGAAAAAATAGATTTCAAACTATAAAAACCACCTGAAATCATAAGTCCAAAGATAAAAAAAACAATTATAAATCCGATTGTTACTGTGGTAGAAATAATTATTGACTCATAAATATTTTTAGGCAAAGATTCAGAATTTTGATTATTTCTATCCTTCATAAAATAGGATAAATATACTGATAAAAGCGCGAATCCACATGGATTAAAAACGGCCACTAAGCCAGCACTAAATGCAATTCCTGATCTCATGAGGGAGGAAAGATTTATAAATACAGTGCTAGTAGATGCTGAAGCTTCAAAACCTAACGATAAAACTTGTGTGATTTTTTCAGAATCTAAAAAAAATCCTAGAAATAGCAATATTAATAAATAAAACAAAAATATAGCAGTATAAGTTTTAGAGATTTCTTTGATAATCAATTTTCCCTTTTTAAAATTTCCCAAGGTTCTGGGGAATTATTTTTTTTTTCAAGTTTAGATTTTTTGTTTTTAAATTATTTAAACTATTATTATTTTAGATCCAAAAAAAAACTGTGTCACTCTTGAAACTTATTCTATATGTATAACCTTGAAAATATAAAAACGACAGAACAAGAAGTTGAAATTTTGGAGCTTTTATCAAACGGCCTAAGAGCTTTAGATATTGCTCAAAGAATGAATCTAGCTGAACAAACCATAAAAAATAAAGTTCAAGTAATTTGCATAAAACTAGATTCATCCAATCGCACCCAAGCAGTTGCGAAAGCTATAAGGCTTGGGATAATCTAAGCAGCTTCTACAGGATTTTCTAGTACTCCAACATTTTCAATTTCAATTCTCACTGTGTCTCCAGGATTTATTGGTGGTGTTTTACCGGAAGTTCCAGTCCAAATCATATCGCCTGGTAGTAAAGTTGCGTATTTACTAATAAAGCTAATAGCTTTAGCTGTTGAAAAAATCATTTCTGAAGAATGACAGCTTTGTCCTTCTACTCCATTAACATAACCTTTAATTCCTACGTTTTGTGGATCAATACCAGTAATAATATATGGACCTAATGGACCAAATGTATCTGCTGATTTGGCTCTCCACCACTGATTATCTGCATCATCTCCACCTTGCCATTCTCTAGCAGAAACGTCATTTCCACAAGTGTATCCAAAGACATAATCTAAAGCATCTTCTTCTGAAACATTTTTAGTAACTTTACCTATGATTGCGACTAGCTCAGATTCACATGCAACAAGTCCAGCTTCTGGATGAATTTTAATTGCATCTCCAGGTCCAATTAAAGCAGTAGATGTTTTATAAAAAGGCTCTGGTCTAGTAGGGGCATCTCTATCTGCTAAGTGAGAACCATAATTTAAGGCTAAGCATAAATTTTTGGACGGGTTTGGGTTAGGACATAATATTTTTACATCCGATTCATTATACGTATTCCCTGTTTTATTATATGATCCCATTATTGGGTTTGAATCTATTTCTACTATCTCTCCATCTTCAACAATTCCGTAAGAAATATTTCCAGAATTTTCAAATCTTGCAAACTTCATTTTTTTCTCCATTAATTGATTTAAATCTTTCTTTTACAAATGTTGTTATAAGTGTAATCTACAAATGTATAAGGTCAAGAAAAAAGAAATAATTTTATGAATAAATCATTTATCACGGTAAATAACATATCAAAAAGTTTTAATGAAAAATCAATAATAAAAAATCTTTCTTTTAACATAAATAAAGGGGATTTAGTAAAAATTTCAGGAAGTAATGGTGCAGGTAAATCTACATTATTAAAAATTATTGCTCGAATTTATAATCAAGATTCAGGAGAGATAAAAATAGGAGGGGAAAATATAAACAAATCATCATTATCAAAAAGTATGGTTTCATACGTATCATCCGATTCTGTTTTCTATAAAGACCTAACAGTTAAAAAAAATATTATTTTTTACTTCAATTTAATAGGAGAAAGAAAAAGTAAAGAAATATATGAAAAAAACAAACATTTTCTCAAATTATCTGAATTCGAAGATTTATACCCAGAAATTTTATCTAATGGACAAAAAAAGAAAATGAATTTATTTCGGACCCTTATCCCCAATTATGATATCTACTTAATTGATGAGCCTGAAAATGGCTTGGACGGTGAATCAAAAAAAGAACTAGATCAAAAACTGAATTCTCTGTCTAATAAAAGTACCATAATTTATACTTCACATAATAGTAATTCATTATCAATTTATAAAAAAACTACAAAAGAAATACTACTATGAAAAATTTATCAAAAATGTTTTTGATTATAAAGTTAATAGTCTTAAAGGATTTATTCGAAGAATTAAAATCTAAAGAAGTTTTTATTTCAATTATTTCCTATTCAATTCTAGTACTAGTCGTAGTAGCTACTACATCTAGCATAAACAATTCTATAGATTTTTTTGCAACAATATTTTGGATATCCTTAAGCTTTTCTATAATTTTAGGAATTAATAAATCAATGGCAAAAGAATTTGAAAACAAAGGTATTGAATTCTTAATAACATCTCCCATAGATAAAGAATTCATCATCATTGCAAAATTTATTTCAAACTTAATTTTTATAACTTTTTCTAGTTTTTTCATACTTTTATTCAATAATATTATTCTGAATTATGATCTATTCGAATTTTCATTTTTTATACTTGTAATAAGCATTAACATAGGATTTAGCATTATTGGCACAATTACATATCTACTTTTTTCAAAAGTTAGAGGCAAAGAAATTCTTTCTCCAATGTTATTTATTCCATTGATAACACCATTATTAATGGGAGGTTCAGTACTAACTAGTCAAATAATTGAAAATGATATAAAAAATATTAGCTGGTTTGGTTTGATTATCGCGTATGATTTATTGTTTTTTCTTATAGGCTTGATGATTTCCAATATTATTTTTGAGGAGTAAAATATTAAAATAATAATATTTTACAAAATAATTGTATCCTGTTTTAGGTTACAATTAAAAATATACAAAGAATCAAATGATTAAATTTCTATTTACATCAATTACAGCTCTAATTTTCTTCCTAACTCTTTGGATGATTTTTTGGTGGATGCCTATAGATATCTCTCAAGGACCTGTTGCTAAAACAGTTTTCATTCATGTACCATTGGCATGGTGTTCTATGTTAGCAATAATAGCTGTAGCTATATCTTCCATTATTTATTTACTAAGAAAAAATTTATTTTGGGATCAAGTAGCCCAATCTACAGCAGAAATTGGTCTAATCTTTGGAATAGTTGCTTTAGTAAGTGGAATTATTTGGGCTAAACCAATATGGGGAGTATGGTGGACTGGGGAAGCAAAATTAACAACTACTCTAATATTAATATTAATCTATGTTGCTTATATTCTATTTAGATCGCTATATAAAAATAGTCTGCAAATGAAAAAAATAGCAGCTATTATAGCCGTTATAGGAGCTATAGATAGTCCTATTATTTATTTTGCAGCAAACTTATGGCAAGAAGCTCATCCTGTAACCGTAATAGGGCCTTTGGCTGACGAAGAATCAGCATTTGGAGCTGATTATGGTATTACTCTTCTTATATCGGTTATTGCATTTACTTGCTTATTTCTTCTTCTAACAAATATACGATACAAAACTATAAAAATAGAAAATAATCTTAAGGAAAAATTATCATGAAAAAAACTATATTATTTCTTTTAATCATTTCATCATTTTTGAATATAGGAACTTTACATGCTCAAGATAATGATCAGTTAGTAAATGGATTTATAAAAAATGTTACTAAGCAAGATACAAATATTAAATTGCATTTGATAGATAATTTTGGAAATGATTTTGATCTTGAGATTACATCAGATACAGAAATAGGTATTGAAACTCAATCTGGAGAAAGATGGGTTGGAAATATTTCACAAGATCAAGATTATGTATTAAGTCTTTTAGAAGAAGCTCAGCACAGCTTAGAACCAATGACTGCAAAGTACTCAGGAAGTGAAATAACTTCTCTTGTAAGCTATGAATCATCAAATATTAAGAATAATTTAGGATATCTTGCGGGAAGTTTTATATTTCTAGCAATACTATTTTTTGGATATATATTTATAATTAATAATAAATTAAAAATACTTTCTGCCAAAAAATAATATTTAATGAAAACAAATTCTGAAGATCGAGTTGTAGAACTCAAAAATAAAAAAATAACATTTTTCTCAATTATAGTTATTGTTGTAATTTTGCTATTATATTTTGGTTTTCAGGCATTCTCAGAAGCGACTTATAAATATTATTCTGTGTCAGAAATTCATAGTTCAAATACTATAAATAACCCTACGAAAATTGGATTGAAAGCTGTTTTAGTTGAAAATACCTATGTAAGATCTGCTGATGGACTATCTGCAAATTTCAAAGTAAAAGATAAGGATAATATTTCAAATAATCAGATAAATCTAAATGTAGAGTACTCAGGAGAAATCGGGAGTGTGTTTTTTAACGAATTTTCTGAGCTTATAATGATAGGTAATTTTGATGAAAATGGAACATTTATTGCAACTAATTTATCAGTTAGATGTCCTTCAAAATACATGACTGAAGAAGATTTAGCCTCTTAAATAGAGTAACTACTTAAGATATCCTCAACGTTTTTAGATTTTTCTTTAATCAATTTGTCTTGTAGATCATTAATAGTTGGTGGCTCTTTTTTATAAATAAGACCTAGAGGAACACCTCCCTTATTTATCAATGCTACCGCAGCATCGTAATCAGAAGGGTCATGATCATCCTCTACTATAAAAGCAGTACCTGGAATGTTATCTTTTTTGCTACCACGTAAGATATCATAAGTGTTATTGTAAGTAGTACATGGAGACTGAACATGTATTATTGATAAACCAGGATGTTTCATTCCTTCAAATATAAACTCTGCTAAAACTTTAGGCTTACTAGAATAATGAGAGGCTATATAACTTACACCATATGATAAATAAAGTTCCAATGGCTTCATCTGAGCATCCAATTTACCGAATGGAGTTGAAGTTGTTATTTGACCAGTGGTTGAAGTTGGTGAGTTTTGACCTTTAGTTAATCCATATACTCCATTATCCATTATTATGCATGTCATATTAGGGTTTCTTGAAGCAGTAGGAGGAATGTGTTCTGCTCCTATTGATAAAAAATCTCCATCTCCTGCAACAACAATTGTGTTTAAGTCAGGTCTAGATGTAGATACACCAAATGCTATAGGCAAGGTTCTTCCATGTATGCCATGTATGCCAAAAGGCTGTTCTCCATCTAGCAAGTGAACCATATTTCCTGAACAACCAATTCCTGCAATAATTACGTTTGATGTTCTAGGTATTTCAAATTCTTCTGTATATGTTCCAATTGCTTGCTCCAAAGCTCTTTTTACACCAAAATCTCCACAACCTGGACACCATTTAAAATCATATTCTGAATTTCTTTCGCTCAAAACTATACCTCTGTTTCTTTTATTTTTTCTAATATTTTTTCTGAAAGATAAGTTGGCTTAAAAGGAAGTCCTGTATATTGAGTTACAGAAACAGCTTTAATTCCATCCATTCTCAAAATTGATGACCACTGACCTTGAAAGTTCAATTCTGGAACTATGACTAATTTTTTACTCTTGAGTTGATCCATAATTTCTTCAGGTAAAGGGTTTAGAGCCATAGAGTATAACCAAGTTAGATTTACTCCTTTATCTGAAATTTTGTCAAATGCCTCACGAGCAACTCCTTTAGTAGCACCCCATGGCATTACTGCAATTTCAGATTCTGGATTTTCTATTTCAAAAGGAGAATCATTTAGTAAACTTAATTTTGCAAATCTTCTTTCGGTAAGTCTAACATGGTGCTTAGGAAGATGAGTGGTATCTCCAATCTCATCATGTTCAGATCCATTAGCTACATATGCCACTTCTCCACCAGGTATTGGCATAGGAGAAAGTTCTCCATTCCAATCTTGGTACCTTTTATAACCATTAGAACCTGTGTCGGAATTTCTTCTTTCATCAATCACTTGTGTTATATCTGGCTTTTTAATATTTTCTGTTCTTTCAGCTAAGCTCATTTCTCCCATGACCATGACTGGTCCTTGATATCTTTCTGCCCAGTTTATAGCTAAGCTACCAGCATGAAAACACTCTTCAACAGAACCAGGAGCGATTACAGGAAGCTTTACATCTCCATGAGCTGGAAACATACAAGCAAATAAGTCTGACTGCTCTGTTTTGGTAGGTAATCCAGTTGCTGGTCCTCCTCTTTGAATATCTATAACTGTACAAGGGATCTCAGACATCCATGCTAATCCTAGTCCCTCGGACATCAATGCGACTCCAGGGCCAGCAGTTGCAGTCATTGCTTTTTTCCCTGAAAAGCCTGAACCAATAATATTATTTATAGCTTCAATTTCAGATGATACTTGAAAAACAAATTTATCTTTGCTTATAAGATTTTGTTCCATCCAAATCAAAATAGTCGTAGCAGGAGAAATTGGATATCCATAATAGCTATCTAAACCTGCAGCAAGTGCCCCTAAAGAAAGAGCTGCGTTTCCTGTAATCATTATCTGCTCATAGTCTGGAGCAATAGGTTCATCAAGTGAGCCAACACTAAATCCACTTTTTTTGGCAACATCAACACCTAAGCCTATAGCAACAATATTAGATTTAATGATCTCATCATCATTCTCTCTGCCTCTAGAAAATCTTTCTTTTACGAAGTTTTCTATACTTTCTATTTTGAAATCAATCAAATTAGCTACAGCCCCAAGGATTACCATGTTAGCTGCTCGAGTATTTCCAGATTCTTTAGCTAATTCATCAGCATTTATCCCAAAAAAATTACCTTCACCAGAAGGTTCACAATCCTGAGCGTTATAAATACATACTCCATTTTCACTTAAGTCTTCAATATGATTATCGAAAGCATATTGATTTAGTACAACCAAAACATCTACAGCATCACCATTCGATAATACAGGTGTTGTAGATATTCTTACTTGAGAAGACGCAGGCCCTCCCATAATTTGAGATGGGAAAGTAGAAAATGTTTGACAATAGAATCCCGCTCCAGTTGCAGCTCTTGCCATAGCATCGGCTGAAGTTACGAGCCCTTGCCCTCCTTCACCTGCAAATCTTATTACAAAATCCTTTGATTTTACTTTTTGAGTCATATTTTAATGTTATTTTGATATTTAATTTTTATGAATAAATTATAAAAAAAACTTTACCAATGTTGATCATATTTTAAAATTACTAGAATATCAATTATATACAAACTAAAATTTTCAATATTATATTTATAGGTATAGTATTTTATATAAATCAATGAATCAAACAAAAAAAATATGGTCAGCCGGTGGGGTTATTTTAAATTACGATAAGGTAGCAGTATGCTACAGGAAAAATGAAAACTTATATTGCCTACCAAAAGGGACACCTGAAAAAAATGAATCTATCGAGCAAACTGCAATTAGAGAAGTTTCAGAAGAAACAGGGCTAATTCCAAAAATAATCTCTAATTTAGGAGAAATTAATTATGAGTTTACTCGTTTAGAAAAGAAAAATAGATATAAAAAAAATATACTATATAAAAAAACTGTTTATTTTTTTTTGATGTCAGAAAATGGTGGGTCGTTAAATGATCATGATAATGAGTTTGATGAAATTTTATGGATGACATTGAAAACTGCAGAAGAAAAACTAAGTTATAAAGATGAATTCTCAATCGTGGAAAAAGCTTTTTATACCAAAAATAAAAACTAAATCAGAAAAAAAAATTTCTATTTTTGGATATAAGACAATAATAAGACCAAAAAGTAAAAAAGATATTAAAAATGATTTTTACTGGAGGGTTGATAAAGAGTTATCCGACCTAGATGCAACTTTGCCAATAAATCTGTCATATGAGCAGTTTGAAAGAATTTCTATCAACGATTTATCAAAAAGTTCACAATGGTCAGAAAAGTTTTCCATAGATAATTTTGAAAAAGAACATATTGGAAACTGTATGTTTTACGATGTAAATCGTTGGGATAAATCATGTGAATTCGGAATTATGATTGGAAATAAATCATATTGGAACGGAGGATATGGATCTGACGCTACATTAGGGATGTTATATTATTTATTCAGAGAAACAGAAATTGAAAATGTTTACTTACACACTCTGGCATCAAATATAAGAGCTCAAAAAGCCTTTAAAAAAGCTGGGTTTGAATCTCCCAAACACGTAAAAAAAGGGCGTTACGAATTTATTAAAATGACAACAGACAAAGAAACTTGGTTAAACAAATTTAATGATACAAAAGTTAAAATTATTCCTGAGGAGGAGCAGGATTAATTAAATCTCTACCAAGTGTTTCTGGAATAGCATTTGCTAATTCTTCAACACTCCATCTTCCTGATTTTCTAACAGATCTAAGTACTTCATATTTATTGAATAAACTAACTCTATTTCCTACAGCATGAACAACTTCTCCATTTACGTGAGAAGCTGAATCAGTACAAAGCCATCCTACAACCGGAGCGACATCATCGGGATCATAAAGAAAATGGTCCTCTTCAGCAGGTTTAAATGTTCCTGCTCTCATTGCTCTAGTGGAATCAGGAATAGATTCTGTCATCCTAGTATTTGCACCAGGAGAAATCGCATTTGCTGTAATACCGTATTTACCTAACTCCTTAGCAACAACTCTTGTGAAACCTGCTATACCATCTTTAGCAGCTCCATAGTTTGATTGACCGCTATATCCTATAAGTCCAGATACACTTGAGAATGTAATAATTCTTCCAGACTTCTGTTCTTTAAATATTTTTGATGCTGGAGCAACGACTGAAAAAGTTCCAGTTAAGTGAACATCTATAACATCCTGCCATTCTTCTTTGGTCATATTAAATATCATTCTATCTCTCAATATTCCTGCAGGAGTTACAACTATATCTAACCTTCCAAATTCTTCTAAAGCTTTATCAATTATTTGTTTACCTCCTGCAACTGATGCTACTGATGCGGTTGAAGCAACAGCTTTACCTCCGAGCTCAGAAATTTCTTCAACAACACTTTGAGCAGGGCCAACATCATTTCCACTACCATCTAATTTTGCACCTACGTCATTTACTACTATGTTTGCACCTAATTTTGATAATTCTAAGGCAATTCCTCTACCGATACCTCTACCTGATCCTGTAACCACTGCTACCTGCCCATCAAGAGGCTTATCAGAAATATTATTTTTTTCTCCAAAACCAAAAAGCATTCCTCTACCTTCGACGTCAAAATCATCTGTTTTGAATCTACCTTTGCTAAGAGGGTTAAATAATGTTACTGTAGGTCTTGGAAGTGTAAGCTGATTAATTGTCCCTCCCCATACCTCAAAAACCTGAGCATTAATTGGAGCAGAGTAATCACTTGCCAAATAGGTTACAAAAGGAGCTATATCTCTAGGATCTCTTGAATCCTTAAACGGAGTTGAAGATTTTTTCTTATACTCTTCTGGTACTGATGCTGTCATTCTTGTGTCTGCTCTTGGTGCAATAGTATTTGCTGTAACTCCATACTTACCAAGATCTTTACCTACTACTTTAGTAAATCCAGCAATACCTGCTTTTGCTGCTGCATAATTAGATTGCCCTGGATTCCCAAATAAGCCTGAACCTGATGAGAATGTAATTATTCTTCCTGATTTTTGTGCTCTAAATATAGGAGCAGCATGCCTGACTATTGAAAAAGTACCTGTTAGATGAACGTCAATTACATCATGCCATTCTTCTTCAGTCATATTAAATATCATCCTGTCTCTCAAAATCCCGGCTACTGTCACAACAATGTCTAATCTACCAAATGAGTCTATTGCATCCTGGACAATTTCTTGACCAGATTCAAAAGAAGCCACAGAAGATTTATTTGATTTTGCTTCTCCACCCGCTTTTATTATTCCTTCAACTACTTCATCAGCCAAAGAAACATTCTCTACGTTGCCATCAAGTGACAAACCGGGATCCACAACTAAAATCTTAGCTCCATGAGCAGCTAAATCTTCAGCCACAGCTCTACCAATTCCTTGCCCTGAACCAGTTACTATTGCTACTTTTCCTTTTAATATCTCAGACATTTAGAACCTCATTTTTTTAATTATTTTTTATTGGTAACTCCACAACTGCAGAAGCTGGAGTAGTAATTTTACCTTCTGAATTTTCTAAGCTTAATTCAATATCAACTAAACCCATTGAATTATCAATAAATTTGTTGATAATTTTACCATAATATTTCAGATTTTCATTTGGGAAGTCAACACCCCTATAAGATACATTAAATTGTCTTAAGTTCCCTTCCACACCTGCAAATTCAATCATTAATTGAGCAAGCCATGCGCTTTTTAATGCTCCATGAATAATTATTCCTTTATGACCAGCTTTTTTTGCGACTTCATCATCATAATGAAATTCATTGAAATCTTGAGAAGCTCCAGCATACATCACTAACTGTTTCCGATCGATATTAATAATTTTAGGGCCAATTATATTCCCTACTTCAATTTCTTCAAAATAATTTTGTTGATTAGTTTTCATAAAATTAACTCAGAAATGTTTTTTCTCCCTTTCCGTAAATAATTGTAGTTATTTCTTGTTCAGCAACAAGTACGCCATGTTGATTTGTATAAGATGTATGAGATATCTTAAACATCATTTCTCCAAAGCTTCCATTTTTAATAAACAAATCTTTCAAAAAAGACACAACGGTTATTTCATCACCAACAAATATTTTCTCATGAAAAATATATGATGAACCGCCATCAACTAAATTTGAAAATGGATCAGGAAATTTTTTTTCTAATTTAGTTGGCTTAAATTGTCTTATGAAAGTCGGCGGAGCTAATAATCCTCCAACTTTTTCCTTAGCATACTCTT
>Ga0315315_10002073_pt1 | contig 18407 bp, 16 predicted proteins | sample M140m3416metaG_FD_203699 | JGI IMG/M metagenome (GOLD analysis project Ga0315315, IMG submission 203699) | Ammonia-oxidizing marine archaeal communities from Monterey Bay, California, United States - M1 40m 3416 | ecosystem: Environmental > Aquatic > Marine > Intertidal zone | place: USA... | reverse complement strand
GATTTCTAGTACACACCCCTCCGAGGGCAAAAGTGTAACGGCCGCAAAAGCGCGCATCCGTTTCTAGTAGTGGTTGTAGATTCCTAGTACCGGAATTTCCCACGGGGTCGCCCTAGCCCACGGGAAAATGCGGTATCTATTTGTTGCGATTCTGAGGGCGCTCCGGTACTAGGAATCTACAGGCGGCGGGTGCCGCGAAATAGCCCCGCGCAGTACCTTCGCCGCGAGCCGGTGGTCGGTCACGTCGTTGCGGTTCTTGCGCGCAAACTCCGCCTCGTCGCGCGGTTTGTCGAGGTGGGTGTGGGGGGAGACTCCTCCGCGCGTCATCTGGACGCGCCGCCAGCGCTCGAGCGTCTGCGAGCCGTAGTGGTTGAGCTGGATCTCGTCGGTCCAGTGCGGGCGGTCGAGCACCGGGTTGCGCATGCGGTGGCGGTGCGTCCAGAACTGCGCGACGCGCTCGGGCCGCACGAGCGTCTTGGGCGTGTCGGGGTCGGTCTCCCGAGCGCGGCGCACGAAGCCGACGCGCACCGACGCGGGCTGCTTCTTGAGCCCGCTGTCGCCGAACCGGCGCGACTCCATCTGAATCCGCGACGTGAAGCACGACTGGTCGTCGAGCACGTCGACGAGGCGTTTGTCGGGGTCGGTGGCGAAGGCGAACTCGTCCAGGTCGAGCGGAAGCAGCCAGGCGGTGCCGACGGTGTGGAGGTACCCGTTCTGCATCCACTCTTGCTGGAGGCGCGGGCGCGGGTCGTGGAACCGCGTGACCATGCCTAGGTACCGCGCGGGCACCGTCGCGTTGTCCGTGCTGCCGTTGTCCACGAGGATGAAGCGGTCCGCGCCCTCGCGCCAGTAGTGGTCGAGCCACTCTTCGAGCACATCGCCCTCGTTCTTGTAGATGGCGAAGACGGTGAGGCGCTGGTGCGGCAGGCTGTACTTGGCGCTGCCGCGCCAGCACGCGGGCGGCGGCCAGAAGGTCCACACCAACCCGGCGAGAACCGCCAATGCGGCCAATGTGCACCAACGCATACGCCACCGGTGGGTCTTTGCGGGCGGGGAGGGGGGGCGCTAGCGCCGGAGCGCAATTGGAACTCACACACGACTACGAGGCCACGCGCGAGCGGCAGCCAGCGGGTTACGCGGTGCCCATGCCCGCCCAGACCTCCGAGTAGGCGCGGATGGTGCGGAGCAGGCGCGCGCGCGCGCGGTCGAGCGCCGCGTGCGCGAGGCAGGGCGCGGCGAAGAAGCTCGGCGACGCGAAGCAGCCATTGTGGGTGTAGGCAAAGTTGGCCACGGGCGCCACGGCGCCAATAATAGCGAGCGCGTAGCGCATCTCGCAGAGCGCGAAGAAGGCGCAGACGTGCTCGGCCTGCGCGTCCGAGGGCTCCGACGTGACCACCCAGGCCGCGCAGGCCAGCGCGGCGGCCGCACTATTGGCCGGAAGCGTCGGTCGATCGGCGAAGATGTCGACGTAGAGCGACGCTCCGGACGAGAGCCAGAGGTTGCGCACGAAAAAGGGCAGGACCGCGCGCGCCGTCAGCGCGGCGTGCACGGTCAGCAGCGACCGCGGGTCGTCGAGGAGATCGAAGAGGCGCTCCTCGGCGCGCACCTGCGGGTTGCGGACCATTAGGCCGAAGGTGGGCGTGCTGACCATCAGCTCGATCTGCAGACCGAGGATGCACGTTTGCATCTCGACGACCACGTCAATCGGCCACGGCCCGAGCCGGCGGCGTTCGCACTCGTAGAGGCAGAGGTACGCAACCCGCGCGAGCTCAAAGGAGAAGGACCCGTCGGAACCCGGCACGCGACTCAGGTCGGACGCGTACTCGCGCGGGAAGCGCGACATGTTGTTGCGCTGAAAGTGCCACGCGGTGGCGAGGCAGGCGGCGATGCGCATTCGCGTCGCCCGGTCGAGCAGCAGGATGGGCTGCGTCGCCTCGAGCGGCGGGAGCGCGGCCGGGAGCGCCCAGCAGCGGACGAGCTCGAGGGCGGCGGCGATGACGTTCCAGCCGTCGGTCGCGGGCGGCCCAATGTGCGCGGTCGCGAGCCGCCGGACGGGAGGACCGCCGCCGAGGCCGAGCGCGAGGCGGTGAATCTGAAAGCGGTTGCCGGGGGTGTACGGCCGCAGGCCGCGACTGAAATTGGCGTCCCAGCACCCGGCGCCGATAATGTGGGCGTAGACCTCGGCAACGATGTGGCCGGCGTGCTGCAGCGCGGTGGCGTCGGTCTGTTCCGACGCCCGGCCGTCGAGCTCGCCGCAGGGTCGGAAGCGCGGCGGCGGCGCGAGCTCCACCTCGAGCGGCGGCCGCGCATTGCAGCGGAGCCAGTCGTGGAGGTTGTGAAGGGTGAGCGCCGGCAGCGGGTCCTTGGGCGCGTCGACGCCGGCGTCGGCGACGGGGGTTGTCGGCGTGCTCGGCGAGTGCGGTCCGCCGGAGCTGCGCGACCCGTCCGAACAACGCGGCGTCGAGGTGATGGGCGTCATGAACACGGCGTACTGCTTGGGCGGCGGCGCTCCGAAGCAGTCGACTAGGGGGTGCCAGCTCAACCACGAGAACGCGGAGCTCAGCGACGGCAGGCACTCTGCCCGCTGCGGTAGCGGCGAGCGCGGCCGGCTGCCGGTTGCGCGCTCTGGAGCCTTGACCGCGGCGGCCGGCCGGCCGGGCGAGCGCGCGGGGCGCGCCGGTTGCGCCGGTTGCGCCGGTTGCGTCGGACGCGGCTCCGCTAGCTCGCCTGTCATGTCAAGCGTCGGCCCGGGCAGCGCAAATCGACTCCGGGCGAAATGGGCCTGCAAAAGGGCCCCAAGGGCGCCAAGGCAACCTTCCGCAACGTGTTTGCAAAGGCGCACGCACAGGTGCCAAAGCTCGCCGACGTGCGCCTTGCGCACTCGCGCCGGCGGAGCGAGACGCTTGCCGTCATCGATGGCAACGTGCTCGTGATGAACGTGCCGGTGGCGATTGACACATTCGAAAAGTACGTGGCATTGATAGCGACGCAAGTGGGCAACGCCCTGACGGCGGCGGAGCACGTGGTGGTGGTCTTCGACGAGCCCGAGTTTATAACAAAGGCAAAGCTCGCCACGCAGCGCAGACGCGACCGCGGCAAGAAGCGAAGGACGCCGCTGTGCTCGTCCGACATGCAGGCCTGTCCGATGGACGACAACTACACTCTGGAGGACCTCACGGGCGTGCGCATCGGAGACGCGCCCGAAGGAACGCCGGTGGCGTACACGGACGGCAACAAGGAGTACGCAAAGGCGCCGGCGAATGTGCAGCTGATGATGAGCAACCGCGAGACGCGCGCGCGCTTCCACGACGCCGTGGCGGGAGGCGTGCTGCAGTACGTCAAAGACAACATCGACGGCAACGGGGCGTGGAGTCTGTCCTTTGACGGCGTCGACGCGCGCGGCGCGGAGCGGCCGGCCAGCACGGCTCGGAACGTGGGCGTGCTCTCGAGCGACCCCGACTTCTGGGTGCCCCTCCTCGCGCGGGAGACGCCCATCGGCGAGGGGGACATGAAGCTCACGGACGTGACGGCCAAGGTGCACGCCCACGCGACGCAGCACCCCGAGAGCCCGGTGGGCGCCGTCTCGCTCAATCTGCTGTGGACCATTGACACGGACTCGCTGCTCATCGAGCTGATCCAGGAGTCGCGGCGTGCGCAGCGCGACGGGCCGGCGCCGCGCCCGGGCCTGCCGGGGATGTTCGCGGCGGAGGCGAGCGCCAAGCGCAAACGCGAAGACGACGCGGACGGCGGCAAGCGGCCCGCGGCGGCGGCGGCAACAGGGGGCTTTCCCAAGCACCGCGCTCTGAGCGCGATGCTGCGCGCCTACGTTGGGGAAACGGGCCGCACGGCGTGGTGCGGCTGCGCGCCGCCGCGGCCGATGCCAATCGGCGCCAAGTGCGGCGTCTGCGGGCAGTTTGCCTTTGAGCGCCCGCCGGACGAGCAGGCGGGCTCGTCGGCCGCCGCGGCGGCGGAGGAGGCCGAAGAAGAAGAAGAACCGGACGCGGCGCCCGAGGCGCCCGAGGCGCGCAAGCGCGAGCAGACGGTGCTGTGCCTGCGCGAGCCGGCGCGCAAGCGCACCAAGGACCACCCCGCGCGCGAGGCGAGCTTCCTGTGCGTCGACGCGGCAAAGCTGCACCACTCGGTGCTGCGCTACATCTTCGGGGCGGGGTACGACGCGCGCTACGACGCGGCGACGCAGCGCCGCGCCATCCAGCTGTTTTCGCTCGGCGTGCTCATGTGCGAGTGCGACTTTTGCGAAATCAAGGGCGCGACCGCCGCCGACATGCTGTCCGAGGTGCGCGAGCTGGCGCGCCGCGACGACGGCTTCCTCGCGCTGATGGACAATGCCTGCACCGGGTCCTCGACCGCCACGCTGCGCATGTGCAGCGCGGCCGAGAAGCTCTTTGAAAACTACCTCGAGCTGGCCTCTGGGGTGGCTCGGCACCACCTCCAGGCGCACGCCTGGGCGATGCGGCAGACCGCCACCCAAGCGGTCTGGACGCTAGCCTACTGGAATGGCTACGAGTTCAAGGACATTCACCTGTTTGGCTTTGCGGCCGAGCAGAGCTCGGACCTCGCGGCGGCGCCGTAGCAGCGCGCGCGGGCGCCGATAGTGCAAAAAAACGCGCGCGCCGCGGCTGGCGCTTGCGCGCGCGGGAATAATAGTGCGTGCGTGCGTGCGAGACGAGGGTCGTTGTTGGCACTGCGAATCGATAATGCCGGGCCGTCAAAGCCGTCAAAGCCGTCCGCCACGCCGAACGCGCCGAGAGCGCATCGCCGCCGCCGTCGCCGAGGAAGTGGGTCTGGTCGTCGATGGCAACACCGTCCGCACAGCGCAAGCGGCCGACGCGATTCAGCCCTCGTCCATCGCCGGTCGCGAGTTCGAACTCACCTCGACGGCCGAGGACGTGCGTGAGTTTTTGAAAAAGGCCGCGCCGCACATGGAACGGCAGGGCGACAGCATCATCCTTCCCAACGACAGCTCGATGCCCGACGAGATCACCTCGGAGTTTGAGGAGGTGCGCAGCGTCGCCGAGGGCGGGCGCGCGTTCTCGATGACCGCCAGCCAGCGCGCGGCCTTTCCCAAGTCGGAGTACCCGACGCTGCTCTCGATCAAGAGGCACCAAGTGGAAATGTTCGCCCGGGCCTACGGCCACATCTACGCCGACTGCTGGGAGCAGCAGCTCAAAACGTCGGCGCACCACCTTCCGGTCGACGACCCGCTCAGGGACTCCGAGAAGGTCACGGAGTACAAGAAGAGCGTGAGGGAGCGGTGCGCCATTCAGTTTTACCAAGGCGTCAGGTTTACGCCCAAGGCAAGCGCCAAGGGCAGCAGCCCCGAGCAGCTGGTCATGAGCTTCGCCGACGCGGCGATGGCCATGGTCTACGAGACCCACTTGGGCCACCTAGGGCCTCGGGCGCCCATTGACGAGTGCATCCTGCGCGAGTTTCTCGCCGTGGAGCTGCGCCACGCACTGAGCGACGACGTCGAAAAGTCGCAAAACTACCAGTGGCCTGCGGGGTCGAAGCCCTCAATCGGCCGGAAAGTGGCCGGGATCGCGAGCGAGCTGCGCGCCGGCGCCCGCCTTCCAAGGGCGATTGGCGACAGCAACAACAAGGGGACGGTGCTGCTGGAGGGCTCGCCGAAGTTCTACGTGCACGTCGGCGGCGCGCTCTTTGCGCGCCGTGCGGGCTTTTGCGCCGCGCAGCGAACATGCCAGCAACAGTACGAGCGCTCCCTCTGGGTGGAGATGCACGGCGTCGCCGCCGGTCCGAAGTTCGACGAGAAGTCCGCCAAGCCGGGCTGGCTGTTTCGCAAAAGCGCCGGCCTCTTTCACGTCAGACTGATGGTGAAAACGCCGCCGAACCCGAACGACTCCGACATCTACACCATCCACTTTGCGTGCGTGAAGACGGCGATGATCTTCTTCACCACGCAGCTGCGCACCGGGCCGATGGCGTCCATGCAGACGGCGGTCCGAAAGGAGCGCGTCAACGCGGAGCTGCGACTCGCGCAGCTGCGCGTTCCCTCGCTCCGCCTGTGCTCGAATTGCAAGAAGCCGCACCGCAACCGCGCCACCGGCCGGTGGGTGTGGACCGGCCTTTGCAACACGTTTCGGTGCGAGGGCTGCGTGCTGCCCGAGGACGCGCCGCCGGAGGCGGCCGACGAGGAGCTGCCCGAGCAGGCCGTCGGCCGGTACTGCGGCGAGGCGTGCCAGCGGGCGGCGTGGTCGCGCCAGCACGCGACGATGGTCGAGTGCGTGATCGACCGCTGGCAGTCTTCGAGCGAGGACCCGCCTCCGATCAACGGGCACACGACCGTGCCGCACAAGAAGCAGTGCCCGCGCTTCGACCTGTTGGGCGACTTTCCCGAGAGCACCGCCGAGCACCGCCGCCGAATGGCGCGCGCGCGGGCCAAGGGGGACGCCAAGGACGAGGCGAGCCCCGAGGCCAAGCTCGAGGAGGAGCGGGCGGACCGCCTGGTGCGCGCGTTCGTCAAGCGCGATCCGGAGAAGGCCGCGGCGGAGCAGCCCGAGGGTGTCGGCGGCCGGCCCGAGGGCTTTAGGGTGCATAATGCCTACATCCTATTCACGATTGACTTTTTGAAGAAGATCAAGGAGGACGGGGCGATGCACAAGGCCATGATGGACCGGTACGGCTGGGACGGCGTGACGCGGGGGGCGTACCCGCCGGACCCGTCCGCCGTCACCCTACTCAGTGTCATGTGTGAGGAGTACCAGCTGCTCAGGGAGGCCACCGACGACGAGAGCAAGGCCCGCCTTGACAAGTACAAGGAGCGGGCCGCTCTCCAGAAAGCGGAGGTCAACTCCGCCTTTGAAAGGTACAAGGAGCTGCTCAAGACCGACCCGGAGAAGGCCGCGGCGTTCCAGCAGGAGCGCGTGGAGCGGCAGTCGCGCGTGGAGCGGTAATCGCGCAAGTCGTCGTGAGTGTGGTTTGTGCGCGTTTGTTTGCAAAGGCGTTTTACTTTTCAATGCACACACGCAACACGCGCAACCCCGCCCGCGCCCACACCCACACGGCAATCGCCCAGAGCGCGACGGCGATGGCAAAGTCATTCGGCCCGGGCGGCGGCGCCGCGCACCGGAGGTGCTCGTCGGCGCCGTCGAAGCGCCAGCGGCGTAGCCACGGCGCGGCGCTCACGCGCCCTCCGAGAGGAAGGCCGCGCAGACGCGCGTGTTCGCCTCGGCGGCCGCGCGACGCTCCGCCTCGTCCGCCGACAGGTTGGGGCCCTCCCATTCGAAGCAGACGCTCCGCGCCTGGGCCACGCGCGCGCCGAGCCGCTCGACCTCGCGGGCAAAGCTTAGCGCTTCGCCCTCGAACGCCTGGAAGCGCTTTAGGGCCTTCTTTACGTTCAGGTCGGCCGCGATCGCCACCTCGGCGTGCTTGTTGCGCTCTTGGAGCTTCTTCCACCACTCGTCGGTCCGATGGCTGGCGCCGTGGAAGTTTGGATTTTGGTTGCGGTGTTGGCCCGAGGGGTAGTGGAACACGCCGCGCCCCGTCTTCTTCTTAAGCGACTCGGGCTTGTTGGCGTAGGCCTCCTTGAGATCGCGCAGGCAATTGTGCTCAAACTCGTCGACCATCTCCTCCGACTCCGAGCGTTGTTGGCCCGGCAGCGGTCCGTCGTTGGCGTCGGGGTTGTGAAAGCGCCGCGCGGAGGTGCGCCGCGCAAAGTCGTCGAGCCGCTCGTCGCTCTCGCACGCCCGCTTGAGCGCCTCGCGAGCCAGGGCGTCGTAGATTGGCAACGTCCTCTCCGCCTCGTTCCGCGCGTCGTGCCAGCAACGCAGAAACGTGTTGATCAGCGTGCAGAAGGTCGTGCTGGCACCGCGGACGCGGTCGCAGTATGCGAGCGCCGCTCTGCGCGAATTGTGCTTGCCGTAGCCCTCCATGAAGCCGACCACATCGGTGCGCAGCTCGTGGAGGTAGTCCTGCACCGCGGTCTCTAGGTGCTTGTGGGGCGAGGGGCGCACGCCCAAGCTCTCGAACACCGACTCGGAGACTTCGTCGCTGACAATGGAGATCTTCCTGTTCGACTCGATCGAATCGACCGGGTAGCCACTCGACGTCCAGCCGCTCCGCCCGCGGCAGTGCTCTTCCAGCGCGCGCAGTCCCTCGCACTTGAGGCGCGCGTCCTCTTCGCCGTGCTGAAAGTGCATCCGGTGCTGCGGACGTCGCTTCCACTCCTCGTACCACAGGTCGCGGGCTTGGCGCGGCGTCAAACCGACGCGACCCGCGATGCGCGCAAGCTTATTGGCCGCGTCGGAACACGCGGCCATCAGCATGTAGGCGCCCCTTTCCACCTCGGCGATGCGCCGGCGCCAGCGGCAGGCGATCAAAGCGATCCGCCTGCGCTTCTGAGCGCGGGTGATGGCCTTCTCCGCGCCGCGGCTGCGCGCGTTGGCCTTGGTGCACACGGCGAGGCCGTGGAGCATGTCGAAGAGGTTGCAGTGCTCCTCCTCCTCGCGCCTATCGTTGTCGGCGGTGTAACAATACTCCGGAATGGCGTTGCAGACCTGCTGCAGCGCCTGGATCGCCTCCGTCATGATGGGCTCGAGGCTCCACGCGCGCGCGCGCACCGCAAAGCGGACCGGCCGCGCGGGGTCGCCGCCGCCGCACGCCAGCGTCGTCTCGACGGGCGCCTCGGCCCGGCTGGGCGGCAGCCAGGGCGGGGCGGCGGGGGCGAGGGCGGCGGCGCAGGCTCGCTCCGCCCGGGCGATTCGCCGAAGTGCGCGAAGGCCGTGGTCGATCAACGACGTCATCCGGCCCGGGGCCGGCGTCGGCCGCACCCACTTGACGACGCACCCGTCGGCGTCGAAGACGGGCTGCGTCCGCGGCCGCGCCCGGCGCCGCTCCGCAAAGAGGCACTGCTCGACCACCTCGGACGCAAACGAGGCGGAAAAGGCCGCCGGCATGTGTTCGTGCAAGATGAGGACAGTGTGGAAGCGGAAGTACTTGTGCGGCCGCCCGTCGGGGCGGCGAGGGCGAAGACGGCCCTCGTCGTCATAGTACTCGCGCAGCCGCGCGAGCACCGCGCGCCGAAGGTCGGCCATCCCGGAGTGCTGGCGCGGATGCTCGCGCTCCCACTCGCGATTGGCACGAGCGAGGGCGAGGTTGGCGTCGGCGGCGGCGACGGCGTCGGCAAAGGCGGCGTCGCGGGAAGAGGGGGCGACGCTTATTCTTCCTGTTGCACTATTACACAATACACGGACGCGCGAGCAGCAGCCAGCGGGTCCTCGGTCTGCCCGCGGCGCCCACGCGCGCGCGCGCGCGCGCAAGACCCCCCGCGCGCAACCGCCCGCTGCGACTATCGGCGCACCGACCCAAAGCCGAGCTCGGCGAGCTGCTCCGAGGAGGCGCGCGTCTGCGCGGCCACGGCGGCGGCGTCGAGCCCCAGCGCGCGGAGGTGCTCGGCGCGGAGGCCGGCGTCGGCGAGCGTCGCGGGCGCCACTCCTCTTAGGCACTGGCTTCGCGGCTGCGTGAGCTGCAGCACGCTGCTGGCCTGGCGGGGCGCGCCCGAGCACAGCAGCAACAGCGTCGCCACGTCGAGGCCGAGCTGGTGCGTGGCGCCCGTGCCCGCGACGGCGACGGCGTCATTCGAGGTGAGCACAAACTCGGCGATGACCTCGTCGGCGCCAAAGGCCGAAATCGCCGAGGCGCACCAGCTGGCGTCGACGAGGTCGAGCGCGTTGAAGCCGAGCGCGCGCAGGCTGCGCGCATTGGTCACGCCGCGCGCCTTGAGCTGCACGGGCGTGAGCTTGGCGGCGCGGATGCCGCCGGCCTGCACGTTGTTGGCCTCGAAGAAGCCAAAGTCAAAGGCCGTGTCGTCCATGCCCATTGCCTCGTCGAGCGAGAGGCCCGAGGCGTGGACGAGCGCCACGCGCTGCCGCCGCGTCAGCGGCGCGCGCACGCGCGCGCCCGACGCGACGTTGCCAGAACGCGACGCCGACATGCGACGCCCGCGACGGCCGCAAGACGCCCGCAAGACGCCCGGTGGCGCGCGGCTAGCGGACGGTTGCGCGCGGGGGGTCTTGCGCGCGCGCGCGCGCGCGCGGCCCAGCATCGTGCAAACGCGAGCCCCCGGCTGGCGCTCGCGCGGGTTGCACTATAGAGTGGCAATGGCGGCCTCGGCGCCAGACGGCCGGTGGCGGTGTTTTGTCGGCGGAGTCTCGCTCCTCTTTGGCACCACGAGCGCGACCGAGCTCAAACGCGTGCGCAACGCGCTGCCGCACCCTTGGATGGGCGCCAAGGACGTCGAGGCCATTGGGCACATACGCTTTGTCCTCCTCTACTGCGAGGACCGGATCTTCGAGTCGGCGCTAGGCGTGGACACGCTCCACTGGTGCTTGAACTACCTCGACGGTGCCATTGCCAAGCAAAAGGCAATGGCCTCCAAGCGGGCCGCGCCCCACGCCGACGACTGGGACGACGGCTCGGACGACGACTTCGAGGGGCCGCAGTCGTCGAGGGAGGAGTCGTCGGAGGAGGAGCGGCCGGCGACGGACGACATTCCCGTGCCGCCGCACCGCTGGCCGCGCAACGCAAAACCAAAGGAACTCACCGAGGCCGACCCGAAGCTGAAGCGCCCCGTCCAAAAGGGCACGCCGTGGACGGTCGAGCTGCTGCGCAAGCTCTACCTCGACATGCAAGACTGGATCACGCGGCGGGTGCCGCCCTCGCAGCGCATGAGCGTGCAAAACTACCACAGCAACATCCGCCCCGCGCAGCACCGCGCCTTTTACAACCCGATGCCCGACGCAAAGCAGTACCTTGACCAGGACAAGTACTGGTTTGTGGGCGCGCTGGGGACGTTTCCGGACCAGGGCAGCGTCCTCAAGGCCAGCGGCCTGCCGCACTGGCACAAGGACGGCTTCGAGTCGCACTACTGGTTTTCCCACTTTTGGAAGCACCTCTCCAATGACAATGTCGTCGACGGCGTCCCGAGTCGGCAGCTGCTGCCGGTCGTCAAAGTCGCCAACGGGTACGCAATCGCCGACATCGACGTCTTGAACGCTGGCATCGACGGGTGGGCCACCACTAGGAAGTTCACCATCGTCATGCGCATCCTGTACGAGTACATGGAGTTTCACGTGCTCGGGCGAATCCGCGAGCAGGGCAGGGGGTGGTCGTCGATCCTCGACGACGAGCGGTTCGTGGCGCACCTGCGCGCGGTGCCGGAGCCGCCGGAGCCGCCGCCTCGGAGCGCCGCCGCCGGCAACAAGCGCAAAGCAGAGTCGTAGCGTCGTAGCGTCGTGGCGTGCGTTCGTGGGTAGTCTCGCTAGAGCGGCGTCCACGTGTGCACGCGTGTCCTCGGGTTCTAAGAGATGTTTATGCCCAACCAAACAATCGACACTCGGCTCCTCGCCGTCCTCGGCTTTCAAAAGTCGGGGACCACGCACTTGCGCAACCAGCTCGTGAGCGCGTGCGCCGCGCGAACAAACACCTACGAAGGGTGTCCGGCCCTGCTCGACCCTCGGACGTCCTTTGGCCGGTGCAGCCGCTTCGGAAACTGCACGCCGACCGACGCGGCGGCGTATGCGTGCGTCGACCCTAGAGGCGTCTACGCGTCGGCCGACGCCTTCGAGCACGTCGACGAGCTCCAGCTGCGCGGCATGGGCCCGTTCTACTCGACAAACCTCGTCATCATCATGCTCGTGCGCGAGCCCGCCGACCGCGCGTACGCATCGTACTCGATGCTGCGGTCCTGGCGGGCCGGCCCCCCGATTGTGGGGCTCACCAAGAAGCTCAACTTCTCGAGCTTCATCGAGCGCGACATCGACCGCATTCGCACGATGCGGGCGGGCGTCCTGGGCCGCTGCGACTGGCGGCAGTCGGTGGTGTGCTACTCGGCCTACGCCGCGGGCATCCTCCGGTTTCGCAACGCATTCATCGGGGCCACGCTCGTCGAGCCGCCGATGCGGTACTTTGTGTTTGAGCGCATGCGCGAGGACCCGCTCGCGCAGCTCAACGCCATTCTCGAGCTCGGAGGGCTGCCGCGCCAACGCAATCTGTCGAAGACGGCCTTTCGGCGAGCGACCGAGTACGGCCCGCCCGACGAGGACCTCAACCAGACGCTCAGGCGAGTGCGCCAGTTTCTCGCGAGGGACACGGAGCGGTTTTACGTGCTCTTCGGCGCGCGCATCCCGGAGTGGGCGCGCGGCTGAGGCTCGCGGCCTCACCTGCGAAAACTGCCATCGGTGTCGCAAGAGGGCCAAGCGAGGTCGGTGGGATGTATCGTGAATGATTTTTATTTTCAAGAGACACTCTCCGACGCAAACGCACACGCTACTCCGCCGAGTCCAGCATCTCCTTGCGCACCATGCTCATGAGGCGGCCGCCGAGGTTCTTGCCGAACAGGTAGCCGTCCTTGACGTGTCCCGTCCAAAGCGGCGACCGGTGGGCTCGCGCCTCGCGCTCGGCGCGAGCCGAGAACTCGACGAGGGTCGTGCCCTTGGGCACCGCCTTCAGCGCGTCCCGGTAGTCCTTGAAGTCGCGCCACTTGGCCCTGAGGATGGGCATGAAGACGTCGACGAGCTCGGCCTCCGTGCGGTCGTTCTCGGGCCGCTCCAGCACCTTTAGGCCCTCCACCCACGCCGGGTGGTTGATGGCGAGCTTGGCGATGATGCCCACCATGCAGGGGCGGCCGCTGCTCTCGACCGGACCCCACGCCTTCAAACTCCTCTTGAGCTTGTCGTCCTTGTAGCCCATCGCCTTGAAGCCCGACCCGAGCGAGCCGAGGACGCCGCCGCACTCGAACATGTGCCAGCAGCTCTTGTGGACCTTGAGCTCCATTTGGTAGATGTGCTCCGAGCTCGGATACCGCTTGCCCTTCCACTTGATGCCGCCGGGGACCTCGCAAAAGTTGGAGAGGACGCGGTACTTTCCGCCGACTCTGGAGTTGAACTCGATAACCTTCTTGGGCGCCTTCTTGATGCCCCACTTGGGCATGGGCGCGCGCTCCATCTCCTCGGCCGCACGGTGCACCATAGACTCGTTGGCGCCCATGTCGTTGGCTACTCAAGCATAGCGCACGCGCAATCGGCAGCCGGCGGCGCGCGGGGGCGCGGACGAGCGCCCTCGAGGGCGCCGCGCGCGCAAGACCCCCCGCGCGCAACCGTCGGATATCGCGCGGCGCGAGGCCCCTTTGGTGGTGCAGCAGCAGCGCGCGGGCGGATGAGCCTGCGCCCGGCCGCGCACGCCGCGCCGCCGCCGGCGCGGCGCGGCGGCGCCGAGACGGGCGCGCTGGTGGCGGCGCCGAGGCTGCATCTCGTGCTCGCCGCCGGGCAGCGGAGCGCGGAGACGAGCGGCAAGGCCGGCGACTTGCCGGCCACGATTGCAGAGCTTCTCAAAAACCACGCCAGTGCAACGACTGCCAAGGCAAAGGAGGCCATTAGCAAACAGATTGTGCAAAAGCTTGAAGGCAAGAGCAAAGAGGAGCAAGCCAAGATCATCGCCACGATGGCCGCGAAGGGAGGGCTCAGGGCCGGAAAGGGGTTGCTGTCCCTTTTGGGCACAATCCTAAAGGGTGCCGGAAAGGGCCTCGCCTGCCTTGCCGAACACAGCGGCGACTTGTCCCTCTGCACGACGCCGCCGCCCCCCCCGAAGAAGAAATGAGCGGGGTTCGGACGCGGGCGTGTCAGGCGTGTAAGTTTGTGTGTGTACACTTTCGAATCACGCGACGCTACAACACCCGTCAGAGTCCGATGCCTTCGTCGTTCATGATGGCGCGCTCGGGCGAGATTTGCATCGAGAGCACGGCGTTGCGCTCGACGCGCTCCCAGTAGTCGAGCGCCGCGTCGGTCTCGGCCGGCGCGTCGAACTGGTCCTCGTCGAAAAAGTGCATGCGCGGGTTGATTTCGCGCAGCTCGCACAGGACGCGCCGCACCTCCTTGCCGCGGCGGAAGAAGTCGCGCCGCACCCTGTTGAAGCGCGCGCGCTCCTGCGTGTCGCCGCCGCGGATGGCGCACTCGTCGTTGCGGATGCGCGTCTTGAAGTAGCCCCGGATGTTGGGGTGCGCGCTGAAGGTGCGCTCCGCCACCGGCCAGTTGCCGCGGTCGACGGGCCGAACCGGCGGGGCGCGCTGCAGCGGGAGACGCAGAATGTCGGCGCAGCTGACGCCGAGCGCATTGGCGCGCGCGCCCGCGAGCGCCGGCGAAAACGGAATGGGCCGCGCCACCTCCGACCGGGTGGCGGTCGTCTGCTGCAGGAAGCACTTGGGCCCGACGGTGGCGACCATCCTGCCGCTGCCGTGGCGGTCGGGCGCGCGGCCGCCGTCGTCGCGGCACGTCAGCTGGCGAACCTCGTCGTGGAGGCGCGCGAGCTGGCCGAAGACCATGTTGTCGGCGAACACGAGGCTGCCGCGGCAGAGCGACCGCATCGTGTAGTACGTCTTGGCCGCGCCCTTGCCGTCGTCGTTCACGAGGGACCACGCGATCGCGTGGCCCACGATGCGCGCGAGCAGGTCCATGGGCAGCGCGCTCCAGACCCGGCGGCTCAGTTGGGCGCCGAGCATTTGCTTCATGGCGAGGCGCGAGTCCAGACCGACGCACTTGTCCGCCGTGCCAAAGACCTCGGCGACGAGGTCTTCGTTCCAGGACGCGCAGCTGAGCGAGACCAGCGGCTTGACCACCATCGAGGGCGACCACTTCTCGCGGTTGGTCGCGACGATGGCGTCGTCGAGCACGCGCTTGTTGTGAAAGACGTCGTAAACGTGCTGCACGTCTTGCGAGATTTCCTTGAGGACCCGCATGCGCTTGGCGGGCGGCAGCCCGCCGCTGACGGCGAGCGAGTCGACGAGCCGGCGGCCCCGCTCCGGCGGCTGAGGAAGCGCGCGCCCCTGCAGCACCGAGCGCTCGATGCGCTCGCCGCGGAGGCCCTGGCTCTCGAGAAAGGAGGCGTGCTTCTGCGCGACGGCCTCGTTCCAGCCCTCGCGCCAGCCGTCGGAGCGCGGCCGGCGCACCGACCGCATCGAGCAGGGCGTGAGCATCGCGACAAAGAGGCGCTCGGCCTCGGAGAGCTGCATCGGGTCGACGCGCGTGCAGCCGGGAAGGTCGTCCGGGCCTAGGGGCTGGACGTCGCCCGAAAAGCCTGCGGCCGGCTGGTAGTCGGGCGTGGGCTCGAGGTAGTCCGCGCCAATCGCGAGGTCGGCGGGGTCCTTGAGTTCGTGAAAGGCGTGCGCCGCCTTGGCGGGCAGCCAGAGAAAGAGAAAGCGGCCGCCCGCGTAGGAATTGCCGAGCTCGGACGCATCGTAGACGTAGCTGAGCTCGGCGCGGTTTGTGCCCACGAGCATGACCTCCATTCGCGTGGCCCAGGTAACGGCCCGCGGCACATTCTCCGTGGACCGAAGCTTGACGACGTCGACCTCGTGCGGCCGGAAGACGTTGGGTTGATTGTTGTTCGAGGGCGGGCCGTTCATGCCCCGGCCGTGGGAGCTGTAGAGGGCGCGCTTCTTGTAGAGCAGCTCGGCGGCGACCTCGCCATTGTGGAGCATGCGCTCAAAGTCGGACGCGGGCACGAGGACGGGGTTTTGCGACCCGAGCAGAATCGCCTCGTCCGGTATGCGGTAGACCTCGTGCGTCGTCGGGTGAATAATCAGCCGGGCGTCTGGCGGCAGCCTTTGGACAGTGGGCGGCGCGCGCGCGGAAAGGCGGTAGCCCTGCTGCTCCGGGGCCAGTTGGACGAGGACGTCGGGCATCATTGCGGCAGCGTTTCGCGCGCCCACTCTTCACTTGACGAATTAAAGCGCGCGAGCGGCAGCCGCGCGCGCGGGACGTCCCGCGGTTGCGCGCGGGGGGTCTTGCGCGCGCGCGCGCGCGCGGTTTTGCACGATGCGCGCGCGCGCGGCGCCGTGCGCGCCCCGCGCGGCTGCCGCTTGTAACAGTGCACTATTCGTGACAAGCGCCGCGTCCGAGATGAGCGACGCCGAGAAGTCCAAGGTCCTCGACGAGAACATCAACATCAAGTGCATCGACCAGAGCGGCAGGGAGGTCTTCTTCAAGCTCAAGACGACGACGCCGTTTTCCAAGATGTTCGACGCCTACGCCACGAAGACGAAGCTAAACGTGGCGGGGTTGCGCTTTCTCTTTGACGGCACGCGCGTCAACTCGTCCGACACGCCGGACAAGCTCCAAATGGAGGACGGCGACGTCATCGACATCTACATGGAGCAAGTCGGCGGCGCCGACGACGACGAGGTGCACGACAACATCCGCGTGCCGCCCGCCTCCCCGCATGACCAACGCGGCAACGTACTCGGCTTTGCCGGCCGCTTCGCGCTAACGCGATTTAGCCGTGGCGTGTGCGTAAAGAGTGTGTGCGCGTGCGCGTGTGCTTAACATGAGTTCTGGAATAGACCTCCGCAAGCGCGTCAAGCGCCAAGACCCCCAGGGACACAAGAAACGCAAGGCCTCGTCCCCGCTCGACGCCATCGAGGCGGGCACGCCCGGCGAGGTCAAAGTCTCCGTCGACTCGATGGTCGCGCTGCAGCACCTCTACCACACGTCGCCGAGCATCCAGGCCGCGCGCCAGATCCTCATGGGCCAGCTGCTCAGCAGCGGCGTCGTGGTGCGGCGCGACGGCGAGGACGTCAAACTCAAGCCCGTCTTCTCGCGCCACCTCGAGGACCAGTGGATCCCCTTTGCGCGCACGGTCATCGACCACTTTCTCATGTTCGGCTTCGTCGTCGTCTCGATCGAGCCCGAGGACCCGCCGGCGTTTGCCAACATCCTCGGCAACGGCAAGCAGGTCGCCGCGCTCTCCAATACGCGCGAGGGGCCCACGCCCAACCGCACCCTCGGCGGCTCGGCCGGCCAGCGCGCGCACGTCGAAAAGGGCCAGTCCGAGGCGGGGCGCGCCGCGGCCAAGAAGCAGCCGATTGTCACCGACGAGCAGGCCGCCAAGTACGCGCAGCTGAGCTTCGACCCGGCGCTGAACCTCATTCCCTTCGTCCCCGACCTCGGCCAGTACGACGTCTCCTTCTTCCACGTCGGCACCTACGGCTACCGCCGCCAGTACCGCGTCTTCGCCACCACCGACCAGGCCGCCTACCGCCAGGACCACAACGCCGAGATCTTCTTCAAGTCGCCGCCCGACGCCGGCGGCAACATCGTCTCGCCCATCGCGACCGTCTTCCAGTCGGCGAGCTTCGTCTCCGCGCTCGAGGAGCTCGCGCTCCAGGCCGAGGTCGTCCGCGCGCGCCAGATGCTCGTGACGCAGCCGATGGTGCGCCAGGCGCAAAACCAAAACCTCGATCCGGCCAACCTCTTCTTCGACTCGGAGAGCCGCGCCATCCAGTCGAGCGCCGCGGCCGACGACGACGCCAACCAGGCGCAGAGCCTCGCGGTGACGGCCAAGCTGATGGCGCTGGTCAACCGTATGCAGACGACCGCGCAGGACGGGCGGCCCGCGGCCGCCTCGGCGCAGGCCGCGCACGTCCCCCCGCCGCTGCCGCCGACGCTCTTTGCCGCGCCCGAGAAGCACCAGGTGGTGCCCGGCGTGCGGCCGCCCGAGGCGCGGAGCGACCTCGTGGACATCATCCGCGTGGTCAACGACCACGGTGCGTGCACTTCGAATCTCTAGCCCTGGTTACTCAACCGACTCAGACACATGGCACACAGCACATCCTCCACGCACGGTCCGGGAATGTGCACGCCGGGCGGGACAAACGGGTAGTGCGCAACGCTCGGGAAGACGAGAACGGGCGCGGGTGGCGAAAACGGCAGCGCGCGCAGCGAGCACGTCAGCGCGGCGGCCCACCACAGCCGCTCGGCCTCGCAATTCGTGTTCGCGTGCGCAGTCGCGGCGGCCATGGGGGTTCCGGCGAGCGTGATCTTCGAAGGTGCGCGAGCGCCAGCCCCCCCCGCCGCCAAATAGCGCTCACTTCTTGACGCCGCCGCCGCCGCCGCTCTGGCCGCCGCCGCCGCCGCCGCCGCCGCTCGGGGCGTTGCTGCGGCCGCCGCCGCTCGGGTTGCCCGTCGTCGACGGCCAGCCCCCGGCGTTGCCCTGTCCCGTCTGACCCGTGGATTTCGGCATCGCTCGCAGGCAAGTTCTCGAGCAACTCGATGAGCCAGTGCGCCGCTTTAGAAAGCTAGCGGCTCAAACCTAGACTGACGCTCCCTTGCGCCACAGGCTCCAGCTATTGAATTCAACAGTGCAGTCGCTGGCGCTGGCGGTGAACAAGGTGCTTACCAGCTGCTACCACGCCTGCTACTCGAACGCGCCCGAGGGCGACGAGCTCGTCCTTTTGACGGCGCCGCTCGCCTCGACGGCCGAGGTCGAGTCGCTCTTCACCAACGGCGTGATCGACATCCAATCCGCGCTCCCCTGCGCGCTGCACTCGCTCGGCTTCAGCGCCGTCGAGATCGAGGGCGCGATGACGCGCCGGCTCAAGGCGG
>Ga0315315_10002071_pt1 | contig 18410 bp, 13 predicted proteins | sample M140m3416metaG_FD_203699 | JGI IMG/M metagenome (GOLD analysis project Ga0315315, IMG submission 203699) | Ammonia-oxidizing marine archaeal communities from Monterey Bay, California, United States - M1 40m 3416 | ecosystem: Environmental > Aquatic > Marine > Intertidal zone | place: USA... | reverse complement strand
AATGGGTAAATAAACGATTAAAATAATAATCTCTCCAAACGCCGCAGAAACTCTAATTTTACTCGCTCCTTCTCGAACTTCTTTGTCCATTTCTTTTTGCGTTAATGATTCTCCAGGTCGGTTTTTAGACAGTCGATGCACAATGGCTTCTACAATAATTACTGCCCCATCGACGACAATTCCAAAGTCTAAAGCTCCAAGAGACATTAGGTTGGCAGAAACACCAAATAAGTTCATCAGAGAAATTGCAAATAAAAGAGACAAGGGGATGACTGAAGCTACAATAAGCCCTGCTCTAACATTTCCAAGAAGTAAAACCAGAATAAAGATGACAATTAAACCACCTTCCAATAAATTGGTAAATACTGTAGAAGTGGTTCTACCAATAAGTTCCGACCGATCAATAAAAGGAATTAAGTCAATTCCTTCTGGCAACGATTTTTTAATAGTTATTAAACGTTCTTTTATTCTTGCTACAACTTTGTTGGCATTACTTCCTTTCATCATCAGAACCATGCCGCCAGCAACTTCTCCTTCTCCATTTCTTCCCATTGCACCAAAACGAGGCGCATAACCTATTTTAACTTCAGCTATATGTTCGATTAATAGAGGGGTGCCATTATTGTTTTTAATTGAAATTTTTCGAATATCATCCATAGACGAAATTTGACCGATACTTCTTATATAGATGTTTTCACTCCCTTTTTCAATGTAGCTACCTCCTGTGTTTTTATTATTTTTTTCTAAAGCCTCAAACACTTCAGCAAATGACGTTCCTTTATTTTTAAGTAACTCCGGGTTTATTGCAACTTCAATTTGCTTTAAATAACCACCAAAACTATTTACATCAACTACACCTTCGATTCCTCCAAATTGGGGTTTAACAATTCGGTCTTGTATAGATCGTAAATCCATTGCCGTATACTTGTTTTTTGAAGAGCTGTTAGCTTTTAAAATATATTGATAAACTTCTCCAAGTCCGGTTGAAAGTGGAGCCACTTCCAAATCTCCCAAGTCATTTTCAGTTATTTTTTCTTTTATTTCGGAGAGTTTGTGTTCTACTAATTGTTGTGGAAGATAAATTCCCATAGCGTCATTAAACACAACAGTAACAACAGATAAACCGAATCTTGAAATCGAACGAACTTCTATAACTCCCGGAATAAATTGAGTTGCTTTCTCAATAGGAATCGTAATTTGCTGTTCAACTTCGGGAGCAGCTAAATCTGGCATTTGCGTTATTATCTGTACCTGATTATTGGTGATATCTGGTACAGCATCAATAGGAATTTGTTTAATGGAATAAGAGCCCCAGGCAATCAATGCCAAGGTGAAAAGTCCAATAATAAACTTATTCCTAATCGAAAAATCAATTAGTTTATTTATCATGATAAAGTATTTTACAATGTAACGGGAAACTCAACTGTACTAATTACAGCGAGAAAAATAGAGGCGAAAAAGAGCATCTATGCTTTAGGAGGGTTCCAGATTGAGAATTCTAGGAGGTAGAAATAAGTCGGGGTATAAATAAACACCTTTTCGACACTTTCGGTAAAGAAAATATTTTCTAAAATAATAGCTGGACTTGATGCGGGGCTGTTAACAGAAGAATGATACCCACAAAATGGTGAACAAGGGTGCTCATTATTGTTCTCTTTGTCGTCGGAGGGACCATCATGATTATGCTCTCCATGGTGCTCACATTTTTCTGTATGGTCATGTTCTCCAGCATGGCAAGGCACCACGGTTGAGAAAAACATAGAAAAAGATAATATGAGCGCAAATAATTTCATTCTGAGTACAAATATACTGAATTATAATTTTAGAGCTTAAAGTTGTCTTTTACTCTCTTCTGTTAAAAGAGTTTCATGCTTGTTAATAACAATCTGTTAAACAAGGCAAGGAACTTTGTTTCTTTGTGAAAAAGCAAAGGAAATGAATGTACTTATTATTGGTTCAGGCGGCAGAGAGCATGCAATTGCATGGAAATTGGCACAAAGTTCACAAATGGAAGATCTTTATATTGCTCCTGGGAATGCTGGAACAAGTGAAGTGGGAATCAATGTAGATATTTCACCTTTAGATTTTAAGAAAATGGCAAGTTTTGCATTAGAGAAAAATGTAAAAATTATTGTTGTTGGTCCCGAAGCTCCATTAGTTTCTGGGATTCACGATTATTTTGAAGCAAGAGAGGATTTAGCTGGAATTTCTATAATTGGCCCTAAAAAAGAAGGCGCTCAATTAGAAGGCAGTAAGGATTTTTCGAAGAAATTCATGAAGAAATTTAATATTCCAACGGCGAAATATTTTACGGTAACCCCTGAAAATTTAGATGCTGGATTTGCTCATCTTGATAAAATGGTGGCTCCATATGTATTGAAAGCAGATGGCTTAGCAGGGGGGAAAGGAGTGTTGATATTAGATGACTTAGCAGTTGCAAAAAAGGAATTGAAGAGCATGGTAAAAGATGCGAAATTTGGCGAAGCAAGTTCTAAAGTGGTGATTGAACAATTTCTTGATGGAATAGAAGTAAGCGTTTTTGTTATCACAGACGGAAAATCGTATAAGATTTTGCCGGCGGCTAAAGATTACAAGCGAATAGGAGAAGGCGACACCGGATTAAACACCGGAGGAATGGGGGCTGTTTCACCTGTTCCGTTTGCGAATAGAGAATTTATTGACAAAGTAGACAATCAGATTATTATTCCTACGATAAAAGGTTTAAGAGCAGAAGGCATTGATTATTCTGGCTTTATTTTCTTTGGGATTATTAACGTAAAAGGAGATCCATATGTGATTGAATACAATTGCCGATTGGGAGATCCAGAAACAGAAGTTGTGCTCCCTCGATTAAAGTCTGATTTGTTGGAGCTCTTCGATGGAATTGCATCGGGTACTTTGTCTGAAAGAGATGTTCATTTTGACCCAAGAACGAGTGCTACTGTAATGTTAGTTGCGGGCGGATATCCAGAGAAATATAAAAAAGGCGCTGTAATTAGTGGCTTTGAGAATGTGGTTAAGAGTGTTCCTTTTCATGCCGGCACATCCGAAACAAAAGAGGGCATTGTTACAAATGGCGGAAGAGTTCTGGCAGTAACGTCTTTCGGTAAAGATATTGAGTCGGCACTAAAAAACTCTTATGATTCAATAGATGAGTTGGCCTTTCAAGGAATGAACTTCAGAAAGGACATTGGATTTGATTTAATCAAAAAGCCTAAGACAGTTACAAAAAAGTAGACGGGTTATTTAATTTGATCCGGATTAGCTTCTGCTTCAGCATTGTATTTCATTTGCCATTTAACCCAATATGCAAATGCAATAACTGCAAAAATACAAAACGCGAAGTTAGGCAAGTTCTCCAAGTTTTCAAGAACATTTTGAAAGAACCAATACATCATCTTTGCCAAAGGAAACACTAACCAATCCATAATAATAATTTTATAATCTTTTCCAAAAGTATAAAATATCCACAATAATTAAGGTGTTTAATAAGATCTTTTATAAAAAGATGAACAAATAAGATATTTTTGTAGGAGTGATTTTAAAATTTTATAAATCTGATAATTTAACGGGCTTGGTTCTATTGCCAATTATGGCTTTACTTTTTTGGCTGCCTGGATTGCTTAATCCCAGTGCTGGTCATTTTTCAGACACTTCCCCCTTGTTTCAATGGTTGTCAAATATAGGTAGCCCTCTGTTTTCCCAATTACTAGCTCTGCTAATTGTTGTAATCTCAGCATTGATATTAAATGATGTAATCAACAAAAATGAATTATTTAACAGGAATACACTGTTGCCTGCTCTACTATATTTAATTTTTATGAGTGCTATAAAAGAGCATCAGGGATTAAGTCCAATAGTTATTTCGAACTTATTTTGGATTCTTGCTCTTAGGCGATTATTTAATATCTACAGTCAAGTTCCTTGCAAAAGGGAGGTGTTTGACGCTACTGTTTTTATTTTGTTAGGAGGGGTGTTTTATTTTCCTTCTTCATTAATGTTAGCTTTGGTGTGGATAGCATTAAAAATATTTAGACCTTTTGTTTGGAGAGAGTGGGTTATCCCATTTTTAGGATTTATCATTTTTGGATTGTATTGGATCGTGGCTTTGGTTTGGAGCGGTGCGTTTAATAATTGGGTCAATTACTTTACGTTTGATTCCGAACAATATTACGCTCTGAAAATAGCTGTCTCATGGCCCTATTATATATTATTAGGTGTTGTGTCTGTTTTAGTTAGTTTTTCAGGACACAAAATGTTAGACCAGTATAAAGCTAGTTCATTGCGTTTTCGAAAAATTATTTTCTTTTTTCTGTTTATTCTATTTCTATCAATTACAATTGTATCTCTCGTTCAGCACTTTTCAAGTGAAAATGTGTTTGCTCTGGTTGGAGCTGTTCCTTTAAGTTTGCTAATTACTTTTTATTTCAATTATGCAAAAAAGGAATGGTTGTCTCAATTGTTTTTTTACGTTATGTTTATTTCAATTCTTGTGAACATCTATCTTTATTAGCGTATAACTTTTCCTTTTCATTGTTGAATATTTTTATTATTAAAGTACCTTTGTAACTTATTAAAAGACAATAAAAATGAAATTTGGCGTAATTACTTTTCCAGGCTCTAATTGTGATCAAGATATGATCTATGTTCTTAAAGATATTTTAGGACAAGAAGTTGAAGAACTATGGCACAAAGATACAGACCTAAAAGGTTGTGATGCAATCGTTTTGCCAGGAGGGTTTTCTTATGGAGATTATTTACGTTCTGGGGCAATTGCAAGATTTTCTCCTGTTATGACTGCTGTAATTGAACATGCAAATAAAGGAGGGTTTGTTCTTGGAGTATGCAATGGTTTTCAAATTCTATGTGAAAGTGGTTTGTTACCGGGAGCTCTCCTTCATAATAATAATCAGAAATTCATTTGTAAAAATGTTTATTTAAAGCCTGAGTCGAATACAGCAAAATTAACCGAACATTTAGATCAAAGGAAGGCGTATAAAATTCCAATCGCTCATGGTGAAGGGAGGTTTCATGCAAGTGATGCTGTAATGAAAGAATTGAACGATAATGATCAAATTCTTTTTAGATATTGTGATGCCAAAGGAGAGGTTAACGCTGATTCTAATCCAAATGGAGCTTTAGAAAACATAGCGGGTATAACAAATAAGGCTAAAAATGTTTTTGGAATGATGCCGCACCCAGAAAGAGCTGCAGATGCTAAATTAAGTAATGTAGATGGAAAAGCTATATTTGAATCCTGGCTGGGTCTAGTCAATGCCTAAACTTGTATTTGTTTAAATAAGTATTTGGTTATATTTAACCCCGTTTATTACTTAATTTAGACGCGTATGGTTAACAAAATTCTAGTTTCAGTTTTATGCTTGTTATCATTATCATCTTTTGGGCAACAAACCATTAAGGGAAAAGTAGTAGATAAAGAATCTCAGTTTCCATTGCCAGGAGTGACCGTAATGGTTACTACGGTTGATCCAATTATTGGAGCAGTAACCGACTTAGATGGAAATTATAAATTGAAAAACATTCCAATTGGAAGACATTCCGTAAGAATTTCTTATGTCGGTTATACTCAGCAAGACCGCATTACTGTTGTAACTTCAGGTAAAGAGGTTATACTAAACGTTAGTATTGAGGAGTCTGCAGAAGTGCTAGATGCGGTGCAAATAGTAGCTGGTTCGGATCATAAGGTAAACAATGACATGGCGCTTGTTAGTGCACGTGTTTTTTCAGTTGAAGAAACCGAAAGATATGCTGGAAGTAGAGGAGACCCTGCTAGAATGGCATCAAATTTTGCTGGGGTAGGCGGGGCAGATGATAGTCGCAATGATATTGTTATTCGAGGTAATTCTCCTTTAGGTGTAGTGTATCGCGTTGAAGGAGTTGACATTCCCAATCCAAACCATTTTGCAATTTCAGGTACTTCGGGAGGTCCCACAAGCATGCTCAACAATAAGTTAATGGCAAACAGTGACTTTTTTACAGGAGCATTTCCAGCCGAATATGGCAATAGTACTTCGGGTATTTTTGATTTAAAGTTAAGGTCAGGAAATAATGAGAAACGCGAATGGACAGCGCAGTTTGGTGTTTTAGGAGCAGAATTAATGGCAGAAGGTCCTTTCAAAAAAGGAAAATCTGCTTCCTACCTATTCATGTATAGATATTCTACGCTTGGAATGTTTCAAGCTGCAGGTATTGACGTAGGAACAAATGCATTGCCGCAATATCAAGATCTATCTTTCAAAATGAATTTTCCTTTCAAAAAAGGTGGAAACCTTGCTTTATGGGGTATTGGCGGTAATAGTGGAATTGATATTCTTATAAGTGATCAAAAAGACACGTCTGAGATTGATTTATACGGACAAAATGATCGAGATCAATACTTTAGTACGGGAATGGCAATAGGCGGTTTAACATACACAAAGCCACTGAATGAAAAAACCTTTGTAAAAACAACATTAGGAGGGTCTTATGAACGACAGTCAACCAAGCATGACTTAATTTACAGACACGTTAATCCCGCAAATGGTGAATTTGTTCAGGACAGTATACTTTCCAATTACATGGGGTACCAGTTCAATACAACTAAATTTACCAGTTCTTCATATCTCAATAGAAAGTTTGGTAAAAAGGATGTTTTGAAAATTGGGTACAATGCTGATTATTATATAGCTGATTTAAGTGATAGTATAACAGAAAATGATACTCTTCCCGGTGCTTACAGGACCAGATGGAATGCGAACCAAGCATTCATGTTGATTCAGTCGTATATTCAATGGAAACACAAGTTTTCAGATGATTTTATATTTACTGTCGGTCTCCATAATCAAAGCTTTTCGCTAAGTAATAGTCATTCTTGGGCACAACCACGAGCCGGGCTGAAATGGATACTAAACGATAAAAACTCTCTTAGTTTGGGTATTGGAAGGCATTCACAAACATTACCTGTCTATACGTATTTTTACCAGTTGGAAGGAAATACGGAAGCGCACAATAAAGGTATGGATTATATGAAAAGTAATCACGCGGTATTGGGGTATTCTCGAAAAATAGCTAAAAATGTATCGGGGAAAATTGAAACCTATTATCAGGACTTATCCAATATTCCGGTTGAACTGAATCCTTCGTCATTTTCATTAATTAATCAAGGAAGTGGATTTAGTCGATTTTTCCCAGATTCTTTAAAAAATACAGGAACAGGATATAATTATGGGGTTGAGTTTACTTTAGAAAAATACTATAGTAGCAATTGGCATATGTTATTGACGGGAGCGGTATATAATTCTCGTTATGAAGGCAGTGATGGTATAGAAAGAAACACAAGTTTTAATGGGGGATATGCTGCAAATATATTAGCCGGAAGGGAGTTTAAATTAAATGAAAAGACCTCATTGGGTCTAGGTGCAAAAGTGACTGTGGCTGGAGGCAAGCGATATGGTACAGTAAATGATTCAGCTTCAACTGCGCAGCAGGAAATTATCTTTATAGACGAAGGATTTAATGAGTTGCAATTTGAAGATTATTTTAGAGCAGATTTTAAGTTATCGTATAAGTACAATGCAAAAAAAATAACACATGAATTTTCGCTTGACATTGTTAATCTTTTGGGCACAAAAAACATACTAAACTTGACGTATGCTCCGGTCCCTGGAGATCCTACAGCCAGTCCAATCCGTAAGAATTATCAGTTAGGTTTTTTGCCAATATTCTTTTACAGGCTTGACTTTTAAATTATTAGAGGGCAATATTCTTTTACAGAAAATAAAAAAGCAACCTTACCAAGGTAAGATTGCTTTAAACTTAAGTAAATTAAGGCTATTGTTATTGTTTCAAAATAGAAATTGCATTATCCCCGAAAACATTACCTGTTCCATAAGGAGAACCGTTGCCATCCCAACTTTCCCATTTTTTTAATTCAATATATTGTGGATTTTTACTGATTTGTTCTGCTTCCAAAGAAATAGCTTCTGCTTTAAATCGAGCAGAAACAACCAAAGAAGAATCTCCTCTTGCTTTCTCAATTCTTGCATTAGCTAAGTACTCTTCTTCTTTTTGCTTTTCTTTAGCCGTTTGATTTCGTTGCTTTTGTGTTTCTTTATTTGTAATCTCAATAGCAATGTTTTGAGGTAAATTAATGTCTGCGATTTCAACGAAGTCTAAAGCAACATAATTTGAGTCAAAATCCGACATGAGTATTGCCTCTATTTCTTGCTCTAAAATTTCACGTTTAGTAGAGTATGCTTCAACATAGGTATACCTTCCAATAACGTCTTTTATTGCACCTTTTGCTTTTTTGTCAATAAACGATTCGGCAAATCCTTTTCCATGCTTTAGGTGCAGTAATGCCGTTTTACCCTTTATGGCATGGTAGTTTACAGCAATAACAACTCCAATGTCCGTTCCGTTTTTATCCATTACTTGTGAGTCATAATTTCTACTTTGCACAAGCACATTGTAGGTAATTATTTCATTCCAGGGCGCAATAAACTGCGTTCCTTCATTGTAAGAAATGTCCGTTTCTACTCCCTTCCCATATGGTCTATAAATAAAACCTTCTTCTCCTGGGTCAACGTCTTGCCATGACATGAAAAAGATTATACCTGCTACAATTCCAACACCTGCCAGAACTACCCATTTTAATTCAATTTTTAATTCTTCCATTATTTTTCGTTTTTACGTAATATCATTTTGTTAATAGCATAATAAATAACAATTGCGTCTAAAGCTAAAAATGCGATTTTAATCACGGGAGGAGTTCTTAGTCCATATCTAATAGTGATTAATACCATAAATGCAATAAGCAAAACGCCTAAAATAACTCTAAGTTTGTCATATGCAGTCAACTTCATGAAGTCTTTTTTTTGCAAATATAGTTTGTATATCAAGCTTATCCAATAAAATATTCGAAGCTTTAATTATTAGACGATTTAAGAAACAAAATATTGTAATCCTCATTTAAATATCCGTTAAACTTCCAAATTAAAGAGCTTACTATTCAGTTATTGCTGAAAAGGTGTATTTTTTTTCTTTCAGTTTGTCAATGATAATCGGAAGTGCATCTAGCATTTTTTTACCACAAATAGTGTTATCGTGTAATACGATAATGGATCCTGATTCCACTGCTTCCAGTGTGTTTGATATTATTTTTTCTACATTATTAGAAGGAGAAAAGTCACCGGGAAGAACATCCCAGAGAATAATTTTAGTTTGCGGATTTAATAAATTTACTTGGCTTCGTTTAATTTTTCCATACGGAGGTCGAAATAAATTGGATTTTATAATCGCTTCTCCTTTTCGAACATCTTCTAGGTACTGTTCGTTTTTTGTTGTCCACCCTTTTAAGTGAGAATACGAATGATTTCCAACTGCGTGCCCTTCATCTATAATTCGTTGAAATAGCAAAGGATTTTCTTCAACTTGCTTCCCTAAACAAAAAAAGGTTGCTTTAATCCTATATTCCTTAAGGATGTCTAGTGCGCGATTCGTTATTGATGGGGTAGGACCATCGTCAAAAGTTAAAAATATCTTTCTATCGTTGTTCGGAATATTCCAAACAGCTTTCTTTATTATAGATTGAGCTATTTTAGGTGTTTTTACAAAATACATTTTCAAAAAAAAGGAGAGATACCGTCTCTCCTTTTTTAAATTTTATTTATTCATCCAGCAATATTGAGCTAATACAACGGGGAATCTTTGAGGGTTGCTGAAAAAGGCTTGTTTGGTATAACCTTTATTCAAAAATATTTGTTTAGCGCTTATTAATGTTGTGCTATAGCCCGTTTCTTCCAGTGCTCCTTGGTTGATAAAGAATGTGTTTGTAGGGTCAGAAGCAATCATAGCTTCTTGGTCTAGTCCCCCAATTGATGCTTGTCTTAACATTTCTAGATTATTCAATGACCGACCCCATTCAGCCAAAACTTTATTAAAGAAGTGTTCGTTCAAACTTTGGTAGTGGTCAATTTTTTCTAGTTCAAGTAAAGCCAATTGTTTGCCTATTCTATCTGCTTTAGCTTTTGTTTCAATATATAAAGTTGAATCCCCGGCAGCGGATAAAGCATTTGCAGCATCATAGTAGTTTCCAACTAAATAAAAACAAATGTCATCTGGAGCAACTTGATTATTCTCAATAGGCATTATTTCGAAGGTCTTATCCAAAATAGCGATTGCTTTTTCATTTTGACCCTCAACAATAAGTGCATCACTTAACTTCATCATTTGCATACGTAAATTCTGAACCATTCTTAATGTGTAATAATCCACTAAAACACCTTCTGCTTTCATGTTACCCCACAAGAATTTATCATTCATAACTAGGTCGTACATTTTTGAAGTATTGGTTCCTCCGTTAGCACCAAATAATTTTGGAGTTAACTTGTAGGTTACACCCTCAGCTTGCATATATTTTGCAATACCTTTGTTGGCTCCAATTCCACCTAGGCTAGCGAAGTTGATAGGACGGTCCCATTTGTAATTTGCAAGAATATCCAAAACTGCCAAATCTGCTTTATACAGAGCTCCTCCACTTAAATTCCAGCGAATGGTATCTTCCAAGCCTGCATCATATTGTTTCTGTGTTACAATTCCATTAGCAAGTGCAGCTTCTTTGTCGACAGGAATGTAAACACCTCTAAAATCGATATATGATTCTAGGTTACACATCCCTGGGAATGCTTTTAAGTGTTGGTCATTCATAATAAAGTTAATCGCTTCTTTTGCAGAATAATATTTCCCTTTCTTAGATGGGCTTTCATCAAAAATTACAAAATCACGCGTTCCATTTCTGTAGTCAAACTCATTTAAAGTAATCGGGAGTGGATCGGAATCCCAAGCTTTACGTTTCATTTGGTTGATATGCCAATCTGTGCTTAGCAAACTCATATTTGCAACCCGAACATCTGTTCGTACACCTTCTACATCCTGAATATACCATAATGGGAATGTATCGTTATCTCCATTTGTAAACAACATTGCATTCTCATCGCACGAAGCCAAATAGTTGTAAGCAAAATCTCTTGCCGTAGATCTATTCGATCGGTCATGATCGTCCCAGTTTTGATAAATTAAAATGAATGGAACTACCAGGCACATACCCGTGGATAATGCTGCATGAGCTAGATTGTTTTTTAGCGTATCTCCAATCAAAATCATTGAAGCATGGAGAGCTAAAGCAATGACTGACATGTAAAAAATAGTATAAGAAAAAGCATGATTTACGGTAGTAGTATCTGCACTAAAAGCTGTCTCTAATCCATAAAGGACAACTCCAGCTCCCAAACTATACGCAGCAACCATACCTAAATCTTTCCATTTCATATTTCTAGCCGCATCAAATAGAGCATAAACACCAATACCTATCCAAAATGCAAAAGCATAAAAAGAAGCAGCATAGGCGTAATCTCTTTCTCTGGGCTCGTTTGGTTTTTGATTGAGGAAAACAACAATCGCTAGGCCTGTTAATAGGAATAATAATAGAATTACAAACCAGTCTTTAGGGCTCTTAACTATATGAAATATAAATCCAATTAGCGCAAGTATTAAAGGCAATAAATAGTACTTGTTGTACCCTTTATTTAGCCTCTGTATTGTAGGTAAGTTTTCTTGCGCTCCCAACCTTTGGTTGTCAATAAAATTAACACCACTCAGCCAGTTGCCATCTAGGATCTCGCTGCCTGGACCAGTTAAACCATATCCTTGGGTGTCATTTTGTCGACCGGCAAAATTCCACAGGAAATAGCGCACATACATCCAGTTAATTTGGTAGTCCTTAAAGAAAGAAATGTTTTCGCCCATTGTAGGTTTGTATAATCCATCTTGCTCAAGTCCCGCAGCTTCTTTTTCGTATCCAGCTTCCAATAATCTTTGATACTCTTGGCTTCTAGTTGTCATGCCTGGAACTTGACCGAAATACCTGTAAGTGGGCGGAAGAGGGTTGTTGATGTCTCCTTCATAACCGCACCAAACTCTGTAATTAGATCCTTCACCTTGTCTATACATTCTTGGAAAAAGCGTCATAAACTGCTTTTCGTATGTTTTTTCTCCTTTTGGTCTATGCGCAAATGTATTTATGTATTTTTCTCCGACTTCACTACCAAACTGAATGTTTAAATCAATACCGTTTGCTGCAAGTTCTTCGTTTGCTGCGGTAACCCTATTCTGGTAGTCTTCCAATTCAAACATATTCATGAATGATTGTTCACTACCAATTATTGTAATAACATTTTTCCCAGGATTCTTGCTGCTCGGAACAACAGTTGCATTTAAGCCTAAATTACTAATCAGTTCGTTAATTTTAACGGCATTATTAGCCACTGTCTCAAAACGAGAATTCATTCCCTCAAGGGTGAATACTTTCATGTTTGATACTTTAGCGGGCAGTAAATCTTTTGTGTCACAGGAACCTTTTTGAGGAGTATTCCAATACTGTCCATAAAGAACAGGCCATGTTCCATATTGATCGCGATTTAGATAAGAAACAAGTGCCGATAATGTTTCTGGGTTGTTTTCATCCAGTGGCGGATTTGCATTGGAGCGAACAACAATCATTGTAAATGAAGAGTATCCTATAAGTAACACCGTAAATGAAAGAATTAAGGTATTCCACATTGCTTTTTGTTTCTTCGCAGTGTAATAGATACCATATGCCAATCCTCCAGCAAGCAAAGCAATAAAGAAGAATGCTCCTGTATTAAATGGCATACCTAAAGAGTTTACGAATAAACGCTCAAAAGAGTCCGCAATAGAAGGAAGTTTTGGTATGATAACAGCTTGAACCACTCCCAGAGTTACAATAGAAATAACTCCTGCGGTGAAAAAAGTTTTGACGTTAAATTCATATTTTTTGAAATAAATCACAAAAGCAATAGCAGGAATAGCAAGTAAATTCAACAAGTGAACCCCTATGGATAGCCCAATCATATAAGCAATAAAGATTATCCATCGATTTGGATTTCCTCTTCTTTTCTCTGGGTCTGCATTGTTAAATACGTCAACTTCAACTTCCCATTTTAAAATGGCCCAAAAAACAATTGCTGTAAAGAAAGATGACATCGCATATACTTCACCTTCAACTGCAGAAAACCAAAAGGAATCGGTAAATGCATAAGCCATTGCTCCTACAAATCCAGTTCCCATTATGGCAACAATATGCCCTTTGTCAAGTATGTTAGACCCTTTCTTTGCCAGTTTTTTAGCAAACATGGTTAAACTCCAAAACATAAATAATACGGTAGCTGAACTACTTAAAGCTGACAGTGCATTTACCATATAGGCTGCATTTTCAGGGCTTGAAAAGGCAGAAAATAGTCTTCCGAGCATCATAAAGAAAGGAGCTCCAGGTGGGTGACCAACTTCTAGTTTATTAGCTGTAGTAATGTATTCACCACAATCCCAAAGGCTAGTAGTTTCCTCTGCTGTAAGTAAATAAACGATGGTTGCTATTAAAAAAACTGCCCATCCAGTAATGTTGTTTATTTTTTGATAACTCATTATAAATGCTTTGTTGAGGTTGCGAATTTAAAAAAATTAATGCGTTTACAGGTGTAAAAGTGAATCTACCCACATTATTTAGCATTAATTATTAGTTTATGTTAATAAATGAGAATTAATTAAATATATTTTTTCTACATAAATCCAATATTTATATTGGTTTTAGGGGTTCGTATTGCCAGAAAATAAAAAAAATAAAAACCTAATCCCTTTTTAGTTATTTTTACACGTCTAAATAAATGAACAACAAAATTAGACGTAACTTAAAAATAAAAATGATGAAAAAGATTACTACTTTAATGATTACTTTAGTTGTTGGAATCGCGAGTTGGGCCCAATGCGATGCGACTTTTATGTCATATGATGCTGGAAATGGTCAAATGTATTTCTATACCTTAGATTCTACCCTTGCAGGTACTTATTTATGGACGATGGGAGATGGTGCTATTCAAACAACGATAGATGGAGATACTTATCATACTTACAATTCTAATGGAGCATATGAAGTGTGTTTAACTTATGATGATGGAATGGGTTGCACGGATACTTATTGTGATTCTGTATATGTTGGAAATACACCTCCACCTCCAACATGTAATTCGGATTTTTATTGGTGGCAAGCTTATGATTCATTGAACAACACGTTTTCAAATGTTGTTTATTTAGTTAATATGGCAGCTGGAGGAGTTGCACCTTTTACTTATGCTTGGGATTTTGGAGATGGAAATACTTCTAATCAACAATACCCAGTGCATACTTATAATCAAGTTGGTAATTATGCCATTTGTCTTTCTATAACTGATGCCAATGGGTGCACAGATACATATTGTGATCAAATTTCAGTAGTCCTTAAAGCAAGTGGTTTTACATTGAACGTAATCAGCGAAAGTCAAGCAGCGTCTGTTGGAATTGAAGATGAAGAAGTAATTAGCTTTACATCTCTTTACCCTAACCCGGTAAATGAGTCTGCAACATTAGAATTTAATTCAACTCAAAATACAAATGTAAATATTACAATCATCGATATTTCTGGAAAGCAATTAAATAACTTTTCAACGAATGTTATCTCTGGAAAGAACAAGATTGCTATTGGGACCTCTGATTTAGCGAATGGATATTATATGTTAAAATTAAGTTCTGCAGATAATAACTTTACCATAACAATAAGGTTTGCCAAACAATAATATGGCTTAGGCTTTAATTTCGCGCTTTTATTTGATTTTTGTAGATGCCCAGTATATTTTACATATTTTTTTGCATCCATAGTTTGATTTTTAAAAAGGAGCTTTATATTTGCGCTCCTTTAGGGGAAATTTGTCCCATGGTGTAACTGGCAACACGTCTGTTTTTGGTACAGAAGAGTCTAGGTTCGAGCCCTAGTGGGACAACAGAAATAATCACAAGCCTTTTGTAAATCAAGTATTTGCAAAAGGTTTTTTTTGTGTCGCTGTTGGTTGTCTGTTTTATGATTAAAACTGTTTTGCCCTCTTCTATAGATTTATTAAAGTTGTCTTCGGATGACTTTTTGACCTCATTTCACCAAACACATGACTAAATTTCTTCCACAAACGGACGGATGATACCTTTTTTAGAAATAGAATATGAGGTTCATAAATTTACCGGGGTTGTTATTAACCCCTAGTTCAATTGAAAATTTATGGGTAGTCGACATCTTGATCTAACGTCACGTCCAGCGCTTTCTCCTGGAACCCATTTTGGCATTTTTTGGATTACTCGTTTGGCTTCTCTGTCGAGATCAATACTTACACCGCGGTCTATTTTCACATTCGTAATTGAGCCATCTTTTTCAACAACAAACTGTATGAAAACTCTTCCTTGTTCATTCATTTCAACAGATGTTTCCGGATAGCTGATGTTATCATTAATCCATTTCATCATGGCTGCTGCGCCTCCAGGAAATTCAGCAGCTTCATCTGGAAAATCCTCTACTTTTTCTTCAACTTTTGCTAAAGTAGATTTTGCTGGGTAAGGTTTTGGAATAGTTACCTGTTCGACAGGAGGGGCTTCTATGTTCTCTATCGCTTGTTTATCTTCTGCAGCTTTTAATTTAACTTGTTCTTCCGCTAGTTTAGAAGTCAATGCTCTTGATATTTCTAAATTGTCAGAGGTATTGTGTGTGTCAATCCGCGAGGAATCAAGACTTTGGCAGTTACTAGGATTAAATTTTCTTGCTTTTGATGAATTGAACGGTACAAATTTCAATCTCGATTCAATCTCGTTTTCATAGCCGCCTGCAGACCCTTCTAAAAAGCAAACCAGTAACTGATCTTCATTCGTAGGATGCTGAAAATAACCAAGATAAGAGATCATTACTTCACTATAAAATGGCTCGTCTTCAGTCGATATCCAACCATTAAGTACGGTTTCTTTTGATCCAGACCATACCGTCGCACAAGTTCCGTCGGATAAGTGAAATAGGCATTGAAATTCAGTTTCATTTTGCTCAAAGACTATGTGCTCAATATTTCCGCCATGAGTTTCGGTTCCAGCAGGATAAAAGGTTCCTGGGCCATCTGCTGAAATATTGTATTGATCCATTACAGATTCAAGTGCGGAGTAGGCTGCAACTAAATACTTGGTTGAGTCTACCCAGTTCCAAGCGAGTAAAGGTACATCTTCATTTACTCGATAAGGTTGAATCGATACAATACTGTCGTAAAGAAGATTATACGATATGATATCGGCTCCACAACATCCACATCCCCCGCCGCAATCATATTCTACAAAGTAAAATATGCTGTCACCAGCCCACCCGATAAAATTGTGCCATTCTTCCAATCTGGTATATAGATTACCGCTATAATCCATTAGGTGATATTCTATTGGGGATTCTAATGCATAGAGATATTCCTGCATTATCTTGAAATCTTCTTCCTCCGCTCGCTGAGCAGAAATATCGGCCTCACTTAGGACGTCACCTTTTTCTAATTTATCAACATCTTTAATAACACTTTCGCTAATTTTTATTTCTTCTTTTTTTTCTCCTTTGTAAAAAAGATCCAATAGAATTAAAGCTATTCCTATTATACTTATAATTCCAAAGACAATTAAAATTTTGTTTATCTTCTTTTTATTGTCACTTCCATTTTCCGTTTTCGACTCTGATTTTAAAATGTTCGTGGATGGTTTTGTACTTTTTGCTTGTTGATTTAAACTTTTATTTATTTTTTCAGCATTCTTTTTTTCTTTTGCCAGTTTTATTTTCGGCTCAGACCTAGTATTAGTAGCGCTTTCTTTCTGTTCAGGCCGAAGTAGGTCCGTTTTTAGCATGTCAAATTCTGATTGATCGATCAACCCATCATCTAAAAGGTATTTTAGCTTTTTTAATTGCTCTATTTTATCAGTCATAGGGTGTGTTGGAAATCAATTGTTATCTAAATTAGAAAAATATAGCTATATTCCTAGCACAAAAATGGTTTAACACGAGTTTTATGAAGAGTAAAATCGATAGAATAAAGGAGTTAGGGGAATTGTTAAAATCCGACGTAATATCCAAAGAAGAATTTAATTCTCTAAAGGCAGAGATACTAGGTGCAATTAAAGACGGAGCAGGTTCCAGCAAAATACAAGATGAAATCAAGTCAGAAAAACCTTCTGATGACCCGGCCCAAAAACAAGAACCAATAGCACCTGAATCGCCTCCTCCTAATGAATCAGCAGAAAAAACAAAAGAAGATAGAGAATCTGCGTTGTTTCAGGAAACTGACCAATTTTGGGAAACTTTTCATGCATCTTTAGAATCACCCATAAGCTATTGGAGAGGTTATAAATCCTGCACGGTTAGTGAATGGTTGGATCAGTGTTCTAATAATCAATTCAGTTCCTACTTAAATATTATTTTTGATAATTCTCCTTTATTAAAAGGTGAGTATCCTGTTGTTTGGTCTGATGGTACAGGTATGATTTTGACCAACTATCGTCTATTTGTTAATATGGATGCTGGGCTTTTTATTATACCGCTCTGCAATTTGAGCTCCTACAACGTTGTACGAGATGAAAAACAATGCCCGGGGTGAGTCACAACATATTGATGTATATGCATGGCTCTTGCCCGAATATATAGAAAATGCAAAAAATGCAAAACAGTGGATGATTCTGAGCGATCACGAAAAAGAATATCTACAATATGGTTTTTACGACTTAAAATCTCGGTTTAATCTCAACCCTCCAAAAGTGTCTTATGACTATTCTCGATATGATGGGAATACGAATAATAAATCAAAAAAAGGCAAGCGCTCAAGATCAAGAACCAATGCAGCAGATGACACCTCGATTGGAAGTAAGAATGTCTTCGCACAAATTACGTATTACATAAAAAATCATCCGCATTTTCTACTTATCCTACTTTACCCTTGGCTAGCGTACTGGACTTTTATTGGGACCTGTTGCTGCGTTAACATGGCAGAAGGTTACAAGATAAGAGATGAAGGTTTTGCCTACTTTACTGATACGGACAACTGGTTCTTTATCCTGGCTGTTCTTTTGCCATTCCTTATTGGACTGATTACGGCTATTAGAATGATATTTTATATGATAATTGGCAAACATTACCCTAATGGTGACCATCCATGGGGGTTTTTGCCGGTCTTCTCAATCGCGGGCTACGCTCTTGTTTCATGGTTTTTCATCAATTCACTCTTTTTAGTGCCCACGGTTGATGATATTTCTAATAATGTTCAAAACACGGAAGTTAATTCCATTGACGATGCCGAACGGTATGCAATAGGCACTTGGGGCCTGCAAGACTTTCGCTTTGATATGTGGGTTAGAATGGAATTGAAAGAAGATGGGACCTGTTATTATTCGTGGGGAGTTCCAAAAAATGGTAAATGGACCAATGAGAACATAAAACTGAACTGGCAAATCGAAAAACATAGGCTCGAGGATGG
>Ga0315315_10002069_pt1 | contig 18422 bp, 16 predicted proteins | sample M140m3416metaG_FD_203699 | JGI IMG/M metagenome (GOLD analysis project Ga0315315, IMG submission 203699) | Ammonia-oxidizing marine archaeal communities from Monterey Bay, California, United States - M1 40m 3416 | ecosystem: Environmental > Aquatic > Marine > Intertidal zone | place: USA... | reverse complement strand
CTTTTTCAACTTTGATAAAAACAACGTTTTTTTGAATATCATATACTGCAAATAATATATTATTAATAATATTTATTTCATTGATATCTCCATTATAATCAAATGAACATGATACTTTAATTAAATTATTTATAAGATTATACTTAAATCCTGAAAGTTCAATCTTAGAATTATTTATTCTTAATTCAAACTTGCTTTGGATATAAGCATCAATTTTACTTGATGCATTTTGCAGCTTAATCTCATCATCAATAGAAATTGATTTATTATAAAATAGTCTTAAATCATCTTCAAGATCATCTCTAAAAATTTTAATGTCTAATTCAGCTATATTATTTAATATAATTATTTGAGAAGTACTTATGTATATTGGATGTATTATAAATAAAAAAAATATAAGCAAATTGTACATTATAATTTAATATAATAAGAATGTATCATAATTAATTTTTTATAAGAAAAATATTTTCACTAATATTGATACAACTAAACTAAAATGAATATTAACTCAGAATTTGTTTCAGAAAACACCTATGATGCAATTGTTGTAGGAACAGGAATGAGTGGAGGATGGGCAGCAAAAGAACTTACAGAAGGAGGATTAAAGACATTAGTTTTAGAAAGAGGAAGAGATGTTAAACATGTAAAAGATTACCCAACAATGAATAAACATTCTTGGGAACTTCCTTACAGAGATCAATTAACCGCAAAAGAAAGAAAAGATTACCCTGTTCAATTAAGAACTGGTTATACTGTCAAACAATCAACCAAGCACTGGTGGGTTAAAGACACAGAACAACCTTATACAGAAAAAAAAGGATCCTTTGATTGGATTAGAGGTTACCATGTTGGGGGGAGATCTTTATTATGGGGAAGACAAGTATACAGATGGAATAAATTAGATTTTGAAGCTAATGAAAAAGAAGGAGTTGGAATTGATTGGCCTATAAGGTATAAAGATATTGAAAAATGGTATGATCATGTTGAAAATTTTATTGGGGTTAGTGGAATGAAAGAGGGGCTTTCTCAATTACCAGATTCAAAATTTCTTCCACCCATGGAAATGAATTGTGTTGAAAAAGACTTTAGAAAAACCCTATTTGATAAATATGGCAGAACCTACACCATAGGTAGAGTTGCACATGTTACAAAATCACATAATGGTAGAGGTCCATGTCAAAGCAGAAACCTTTGTATTAGAGGGTGTCCATACGGAGCTTATTTTAGTTCAAACTCATCGACTCTCCCCGCTGCAGAAGCAACAGGAAATATGACTCTAAGGCCAAATTCAATTGTTCATTCAATAATTTATGATGACAAAAAAGAGAAAGCCACTGGAGTAAGAGTAATAGACTCAGAGACATTAGAGACAAAGGAATATTATTCAAAAATTATTTTTCTTAATGCTTCAACTGTAAACTCTACTTCAATAATGCTTAATTCAAAATCAAATAGATTTCAAAACGGTTTTGGAAATGACTCTGATGAATTAGGTCACAATATGATGGATCATCACTTTAAAGCTGGAGCAAGGGCAAAGATGGAAGGATATGATGACAATTATTATTTCGGAAATAGACCAAATAGTGGTTATTTAGCTAGATTTAGAAATTTAGATAAAAATGATATGGATTTCCTTAGAGGATATGGATATCAAGGAGGAGCAAGTAGGTCTGGATGGTACAGGGCCGCAGAAGAAGGATTAGTTGGTCAAGATCTCCTTGACACTGCTTCTGAACCAGGTGGATGGAATATGAATTTACTTGCTTTCGGTGAAATATTGCCTTATCACGAAAATAAAATGTATTTAGATAATAATAAATTAGATAAATGGAAGATGCCTACTATTGTCTTCGAAACAGAGATAAAAGAAAATGAAATTAGAATGAGAGAAGATATGAAAAATTCAGCTGCAGAAATGTTAGATTCATGTGGATTTAAAAATGTTGAACCTTATGATAATAGATATGATATGGGTAATGGTATCCATGAAATGGGTACAGCAAGAATGGGTAAAGATCCAAAAACATCAATTTTAAATAAATGGAATCAGGTACATTCTGCTAAAAATGTATTTGTAACAGACGGAGCATGTATGACATCTTCAAGTTGTGTAAACCCCTCATTAACCTACATGGCCTTAACTGCAAGAGCTGCAAATTATGCAATAGGTGAATTAAAAAAGAGAAATTTATAATGCAAAGAAGAGAAGCCTTTAAAAATATTTCATTTTTTGTTTCAGGTTCTTTAATAGTTCCTTCAACTCTTCTTAATTCTTGTAGCCCATCTGCTAAAGATTTAAAATGGGAATCAAAATATTTAAATAATTCAGAAGCGTTTTTTTTAAATGAATTATCTAATGCTATAATTCCTAATACAGAATATCCTGGAGCAATTGCTGTTGGAGTTCCTCAAGAAATTGAGGAGTATGTTTTTAATGTTTTTTCTGAAGATGATATCTCTAGCTTTAGAAATGATTTAAAACAACTTGATAGTTATTTAAATGATAACCCTGATAGATTCTCAAACTCTTTTTACGACTCTAATTTATCTGAAAAAACTAATAGATTAAATTCAATTCAGGATGGATCAAAATCTGAAATTAGAAATATCTATTTAAAAATAAAATCATCTGTTGCAACTTCATATTTTAAATCTGAAGTTGGTGCGACTCAAGTTTTAAAATATAATGGACCATCTGTTGTCTTAGGACAATACAAAGGTTGTATTCCTTTTATTGAAATAGGTAAAACTTGGGCAATATAATTTTTTTTTTAAAATATGGATATGAAATTAAAATCTCCACTTGAAAATTTTATAAAATGGGAAAGTACTAAAGAAAAAGAGACCTTCTTAATTCAACCTATTAATGGAAAAAATTATGAATACTCTTGGGGAAAAGTTGGAGAGGAAGCAAGAAAAATATGTAATTATATTAACAGCTTAAATCTACCCAAGCATTCCAAGATTGCAATTTTATCTAAAAATTGTGCTCATTGGATTATTGCTGACTTAGCAATTATGATGAGTGGAAATATCTCAGTTCCAATATACGCTAATGTAAATGGAAAAACTGCAAAGTATATACTTGAACATAGCGAATCGAAATTATTATTTGTAGGGAAACTTGAAGAAAGTGATTGGAATCAAATTGAAAGTCATTTACCTAATAATATTACTAAAGTAGATTTTGGAAATTATGACCTGGATTGTGATTATGAAAAATGGGATAATATAATATCTGATTATGAACCAATTAAAACTCTAAATAAAATTAATTTAGATAGCATAATAACTATTATTTATACATCTGGAACAACTGGAATTCCAAAAGGAGTAGTTTTAAATTATAAAGCGGCTGCTACAGCAACTAAAAACTTACATTTATTATTTCCACTAAGTGAAGGTGATAGATTTATTTCATATTTACCACTTTCTCATATTGCGGAAAGAGCTTTGGTCGAACACGGCGGAATTCTATCTGGTGGTAAGATATTTTTTGTTGAGAGTTTGGATACTTTTGTTAAAAATTTAAAAGATTGTCAACCAACTATATTTTTTGGAGTCCCTAGAATATATACTAAATTTATGACAAAAATACTTTCAATTTTCCCTCAAAAACTTATTAACTTTTTGATGAGCACATCTTTTTTTAGCAAAATTTTTTCTTCATTAATCAAAAAATCATTAGGATTAAGTAAATCAAGAATATGTATAACTGGAGCAGCTTCAATTCCAAAATCTACTTTGAAATGGTTTGATAGATTTAAAATTAAAATTTATGAAGCATATGGGATGTCAGAAAACTCAGCGTGCTCCCATGGAAATTATCCTGGTAATATTAAGTTTGGAACTGTAGGAAAAGCAATGCCTCATACTGAAATAAAAATTACTGATAAAGGAGAGATAATAATGAAAAATGACTGTATTATGCAAGGTTATTATAAAGAGGAAGAGCTTACCAAACAAACAATTAAAAAAGGCTATCTGCATACTGGTGATAAGGGTACAATAGATGATGATGGCTTTCTCACAATAACAGGAAGAATTAAAGATATTTTTAAAACAGCCAAAGGAAAATATGTAGCTCCAAATCCAATTGAAATGAAACTAAGCAAGAATAATCTCATAGAACAAGTATGTGTAGTTGGAGAAAATTTAACTCAACCTATAGCTCTAGTGGTTATGAACGAATCAAAAAAAATAGCTGAAGAGATAAAGAATAATTTTGAAGCATTAATTGATTCAATTAATAATAAATTAGAAAAACACGAAAGAATTAAAAAAATAGTTATTCTAAAAGACTCATGGTCTATAGAAAATAATATTTTAACGCCTACTCTAAAAATTAAGAGGAATGTTATAGAAGAGAAGTATAAAGAATTTTATGAGAGTTGGTTTAATTCTAAGAATCAAATAATTTTCCAGTAGTCTTACTAAATTTACTCTTATCTAAACCTATATATGGATTATATCCATTTAATTTTTTTTGATAGAACCCAGATCCATCAAACTCTCTAACTTTTCCATTTTTTAAGCAATCTTCTGAACAACATCCATTAAATATTTTTGCGCCTTTATTGCTAAGTGGAAAATGTTTATTACATAAAATATTTGCACAATTAACCATCCTATCTGTCTTTTGGTTAGTAACATAACATTTCCCTATTACAATGGGGTTGATAGAATTTACATCTTTTACAATTCTTTCATCAAAAACATAACACTTTCCATCAAAATTTTCACCACCTTCTTCAATTCCATATTTTATGATTCCACCATGTAATTGATATACATTCTCATACCCATTCTCTTTAAGGAAAGCACTAGCTTTCTCACATTTAACTCCTCCTGTACAATAAGTAATTACCTTATCTGTTTTCTTTATCTTATCATCTATTTCAGATATTTTAGATTGAAAATCTCTAAAATTATCAATATCGAGAGTAACTGCATTTTTAAACTTACCAATTTTGTGTTCATAATTTGACCTTACATCTAAAATAGTTACATCCTTTGGAGGGTTTTTAATAATACTTTTAAATTCTTTTGGCTCAATGTATTTTCCTTTATTCTTAAGAAGATCTTTACTATTAAGACCAGAATTAACAATTTCAGACTTCACCCTTACATTAATTTTATTAAAAGCATTTAAATCTGACCATTCTACTTTAAAATCTATTTCAGAAAATAATTTATTATTACTCAGTTCATTCATGTACTTTTTACAATCTTTTTGTTTTCCAGAAACTGTACCATTGATTCCTTCTGAAGAAATAATTATTCTACCTTTTATATTATTTTTAATACAGAAAAAATGATGTGTATTCTTGAAACTAAATGGATCTTTTATATCAGCATAACAATAAAAAAGTAATATTTGATATTCTTTATTCATATCAAATTTCTTTCAATCAATATTTTTTCCATCTCTTCTTTATATTTAAGAGCTTTAATCCTAACTTTTTCTTCAAATAGATCTGAAGTATCAGAATAAATAATATCTCTTGAGACATTCACTATAATTCCACAATTATTATTTAATGAGTTTAAGCTTATGCTTTTTAAATCTCCACCTTGAGTACCAACTCCAGGAATCAAAAGAAAATTGTTAGGGACTATTTTTCTTATTGAAGCTAATTCATCCATTCTATTTGCTCCTACTACAAACATTGTATTATCTTTTGAAGACCAACTCAAAGAGTCAGACAAAACATGTTCATATAAATTTTTTCTATTAGAATCTTTAAAATATTGAATGTCTACTGAGCTTTTATTTGAAGTTAATGCTAATAGAATGATCCATTTATCTTTAAATTCTAGATAAGGCAGAGAAGAATCCTTACCCATATATGGTGATAAAGTAACTGCATCAAAATTAAATGTTTCAAAAAATGTTTTAGCATACATCTTAGAAGTATTACCAATATCTCCTCTTTTGGCATCAGCAATCTTTAAAATGTTACTAGGAATATAATTTAATGTTTTTTCTAAAGATACTAGACCCTTAGATCCTTGAGACTCATAAAAAGCTAAATTAGGTTTATATGCTATTACGAGATCTTTTGTTGCATCAATAATCCTCTTATTAAATTCATATATAGGGTCATCAAATTCAAGTAGATGTTTTGGAATCTTGCCTAGATCTGAATCTAGACCAATACAGAGGTATGTTTTTTTATTCTTTATTTGATTTACTATTTCAGAAAAATTCATTTATTATCTAAAATCAATTACTTCTATATCAGGGTACTTTTTTATATCAAATGTAAAAAGCTCATTATTTAATTCTTCTTCTAAAAAATCATCAATACTATAAATGAAAATACTATTTGATTTATCATAAACAGTGAAACTGGATAAAAAATTATTATCAAGAATTTTAAATAAAATTTTAAAATAAGATTTATTTTCATCATCGGGATAAATTTCCACAGTAGATACCCCTTCAACATTACTAATAAATTTATGTCTATACCCATCTTTATATATTTCAAAAACATTATTTATAGAGATATCTTGTTCACTAGGATCAAAATCTGAAATTGTTACCTCATTTAATTCATCAAGATAAGTCCATACTGTTTTTGAATCATTAATAATTTTCTGACCCTCAATATATAAAATGTATTTATCATCTTTAACTGAAATTTTACCACTGAAGGAATCTGTTATATCTTCAGAAAGATTTTTCATTGAATAAGTAAATGAAGAAGTAAAACCATTCATTTTTTTGTATTTATCACTCATTAAATTCAATAAATCTAGGGCTACTTTATCTTCTTGAGATACAGAAGAAAAAGAGTTAAGTAATAATAAATAAAATAATAAAATTAATTTTCTCATATAATTATAAATTAAAGTTAAGCTAAATCATTGAGTAATTTCTCTAAACTATATTCATCTTGTATTAATACCTGTCTAGGCTTACTACCTTCTGGCGCACCTACTATACCTGCAACTTCTAATTGATCAGTTAATCTACCAGCTCTATTATAACCTAACTTCAACTTCCTTTGTAATAAAGATGTACTTCCAGTTTGTGAAGAGACTACTAGTCTTGCAGCATCTTCAAATAATGGATCTCTGTCTGACAAATCAATATCTGCAATTTGCTTTTCATTTTCATCAATATATTCTGGTAGTAAGTATGCAGAAATATATCCTCTCTGATTTCCTATTTGATCACAAATTCTTTCGATTTCAGGGGTATCCACAAAAGGACACTGTAGTCTTATTATATCAGAACCTGATGAGAAAAGCATATCACCCATACCAACTAATTGCTCTGCACCTTTAGAGTCCAAAATAGTCCTTGAATCCATATTTGATGTTACTTTAAATGATATTCTAGTTGGAAAATTCGCCTTTATTACTCCTGTGATTACATTAACCGAAGGTCTCTGAGTAGCTACAATTAAATGAATTCCTATAGCTCTAGCAAGTTGAGCCAACCTAGCAATTGGATTTTCTATTTCTTTTCCCGCTGTCATCATTAGATCAGCTAATTCATCTATAACTAAAACTATATAAGGAAGGTATCTGTGCCCTTCTTTAGGATTTAGTTTTCTATTTATAAATTTTTTATTGTATTCTTTAAGATTTCTAGCTTGGGCATCTTTTAATAAGTTATATCTCACATCCATTTCAGTACAAAGAGAATTTAAAGTATGAACTACTTTTTTAGTCTCAGTAATTATTGGTTCCTCAGAATCTGGAAGTTTAGCTAAAAAATGTTTTTCTATTTTATTAAATAATGATAGTTCTACTTTTTTTGGATCAATCAAAACAAGTTTTAATATTGATGGATGTTTTTTATAAAGCAATGAGGATAGCATCACATTTAATCCAACTGATTTTCCTTGGCCTGTAGCACCTGCAACTAAAACGTGAGGCATTTTAGTTAAATCTGCAATAAACACTTCATTAGATATTGTTTTCCCTAAAATTAAAGGCAACTCATAATCACTCTTAATAAATTTTTCTGTGCTCATCACTGATCTAAGGCTAACTACCTCTCTATTCTTATTCGGAACTTCAATTCCTATTGTACCTTTTCCAGGAATTGGTGCTATTATTCTTATTCCAAGTGCAGATAAACTAAGAGCAATATCATCCTCTAAATTTTTGATTTTAGAAATTTTTACTCCAGCCTCAGGAACTATTTCATATAAAGTCACAGTTGGACCTATAGTAGCTTTAATTTTTGCAATCTCAATTTTGAAATTTTTAAGAGTTTCAATAATCCTATTCTTATTCGAAGTCAACTCATCCTTAGTAACTTGAATTTTTTTATCAGTTGAACTATTAAGTAAATCAACTTTTGGATACTTATAATTAGACAGATCTAATTCAGGGTCATAAACATCACTAGATAAAGTACTTGATTGTTTTTCATCAACCGTTTTTTCAACTTTTAATTTTATATCTTCTTCGTCTTTAGTGTCGATTAAGATATTTTTATCAACTGTTTCATCTTGGATAGTTTCCTCTTCTTTCTCATCTTCTATTTCTTCCTTAATTTCTTCTTCATAAACCCCATCATCTAAATTAGCATCAGGGATAATATCCCCAAATTCATTATCAGATAAAGATTCCTCTTTTTTATTTTTATATTTAAACAGACTAAGAGAGTATAAATCATAATAGAAAACTACAAAAAGAAAAAGAGATAATAATAATATAACAAAAGAGGAAAATCCCAATAAATTATCAAGAAAAAGAGAGAGATTATATCCTACTCCCCCAGTATAATTCTTAAGAAAAAAATTATCAGAAAAGAGATTTAAAAAAAATCCCATCAGAGATGAAATCCAGGTTATTCCAAAAAATGTAAATATTGATATTCTAGATAAAGAATAAATTTTCTTATTAAATAACAATCTGACAGCAATTACTAGTAAAAGTGGAACTATAAGGAATGATGATATTCCAAATGTAACAAACATTAAATAATGTGATAAGAATGATCCTAATACTCCTAACCAATTTTTTGATTCTTGTCCCAAAGAAGAAAAAGATAACCCTGAATCAATTAAACTTTGATCATCATTTCCAGTAAAAAAATAGGATAATAAAGAAAAAAATATAATAATAGTTAATGCTAAACTAATTGCACCAGATGCTACTTTTATTTTTTCAATAAAAGGCTTTTTTTCCCCTTCATCTTCATAATAATCACTATTAAATGAACTTTCTACCATTACTCAAATTTAATAATATCAAATCAATTTAAATTCTCTTTTTTAATATTTAAAAGGGTGCTATTAATTTTTTTTATCATTGATGGGCCTTCATAAATCCATCCAGAATAAACCTGAACTAGATCAGCACCTAAATTTAATTTTTCTATTACATCATCTGAATTAAAAACTCCTCCTACCCCAATAATTTTTATTTTTCCTTTAGAATAAATTTTTAGATGTTTAATTATAGAATTTGACATTTCCTTAAGAGGTTTACCGCTAAGTCCTCCATTTCCAATTGATTTAATATTTTTAGATTTTAAGCCTCTTCTTCTTATTGTTGTATTTGTTGCTATAATACCCTCAATATTATTATCAATAGATATATCAACTATTTCATTTATTTCTTTTTTTTCTAAGTCCGGAGCGATTTTAATAAAAAAAGGAACATTATCATCTCTTTTTAATCTTTCTATATTTAACTTTTTAATAAGATCTTGTAAATGTTTTTTTGATTGTAATTTTCTTAGTTCAGGAGTGTTTGGAGAACTAATATTAATTACAAAATAATCTACATAACCTGATAGCTTTTTAAAACAATAAATATAATCTTCAGCAGCCTTAATATTAGGAGTAATTTTATTTTTACCAATATTTGCCCCAATTACTAAATTCCCTTTATAAGATTTAATTCTAGATAAAATTTTATCAACCCCATCATTATTAAAACCCATTCTATTTATTATTGCTCTATCTCTTAATAATCTGAAAAGTCTAGGCTTATTATTTCCTAATTGAGGTTTTGGAGTAATTGTTCCAACTTCAATATGTCCAAAACCAAAACTTTCAATTTCATTTAAAAGTTCTGCATTTTTATCAAAACCTGCAGCTAAACCAATTTTATTTTTAAAGCTTAAACCAAGCAAACTAGTTTTTAGATTTTTGTCTTCTAATTTATATTTTCTTTTTAGTATAAAATTTATTAGAGGTATTTTAAAAATTATTTTAATCAATAGAAAAGAAAGCGTATGGATGAATTCAGGATTAAAAAGAAAAAGTATGGGACGAACTAATCTCTTATACATATTACAAATATAAGAATAGTATTAACTCCTTGGGTGAAATTTATTTACTACTTCTCTTAAATATTCTTTATTTAAGTGTGTATATATTTCAGTAGTTGTTATTGACTCATGCCCTAACATTTCTTGAACAGCTCTTAAATCTGCTCCACCTTCAATCATATGAGTTGCAAAAGAATGTCTAAAAGTATGAGGACTAACATTTTTTTTAAAATTTAAATTAATTGAAATATTTTTAACGATAATAAAAATCATATTCCTTGAAATCTTACTTCCTCTTCTGTTTAAAAACAAATATCCCTCATTTCCCATTTTTACACTCATGTTCTTCCTATAATTTTCATTATATAAATTGATATATTTAATTGCTTGACTTCCAATTGGTACCAACCTCTCTTTTGATCCTTTCCCAATAACTTTAATAAAACCTATGTCTAAAAATAAATTTTGAAAATTCAAGTTAATTAATTCAGAAACTCTCAGTCCACAACTATAGAGTGTTTCTAATATTGCACGATTTCTAGCACCTTCAAATGAATTCATCTCAATAGATAAAAACATTTTATCTATATCTTCAAAATTTAATGTATCGGGTAATTTTTTATTAAGCTTTGGAGATTCAAGAAGTTCAGTTGGGTTGACTAATATTTTTTCTTCAAGAACCAAGTAGCCAAAAAAAGATTTAATACCTGAAATAATTCTTGATTGAGTATTAGGGGAAATTCCTAGCTTATATAAATACTCAATAAATTGATTAATCAAATTAGAATCTACATCAGAAAGTTTTATATTTTTTTTATTAAGTGAGGTTAAGAATGCAGTTAATTTTTTTAAGTCATTAATATAAGCTGATATAGAATTTTCTGATAATGATCTTTCTAATTTTAAATAATTCCTGTATTCAATTATCTCATGTACCCACATAAAATCTTTTTTTTAGACTAAATTTATATAATCATGAACTTAATAATTATAAACGGACCAAATTTAAATCTCATTGGAATTAGAGAGAAGGAAATTTATGGGAATAAATCTTTTGAAAGTTATTATGAATCTTTACAAAAAAAATTTAAAAACATAAATATTAATTATTTTCAATCTAATCATGAGGGTGAGTTGATAGAAAAAGTACAAGAAATTGGGTTTTCATATGATGGTATAATAATAAATGCTGGAGGTTTTACTCATACCTCTATTGCTTTACGTGATGCTATATCTTCTGTCTCTACACCCGCGATTGAAGTTCATATATCTAATATCTTATCAAGAGAAGATTTTAGAAAAAAAAGTTATTTAAGTGACGTTTGTTCAGGAATAATATCTGGACTTGGTCTTTTAGGATATGAGGCTGCTATTAAATTTTTTATAGATTCAAAATGATCAAAATTTATACTGATGGATCAAGCCGAGGAAATCCTGGACCAGGAGGATATGGAATAGTTCTATTATATAAGAATAATAGAAAGGAATTAAGTCAGGGTTATAAACTAACTACAAATAATCGAATGGAGCTTTTAGCAGTAATTAGAGCTCTTGAAGCTTTAAAAAATAATAGTATTGATGTTACAATTTATTCAGACTCAAAATATGTGGTTGAGTCAGTAGAAAAAGGTTGGATCTGGAATTGGGAGAAGGTAAATTTCAAAAAAAAACAGAATATTGACTTATGGAAAAAATTTATTCCTCTCTATAAAAAATTCAAAATAAAATTTGAATGGGTAAAAGGTCACTCTGGAAATATTGAAAATGAGAGATGTGATGAGTTAGCTAATACTGCTCAAGAAAGAGAATTATTAACTGATGAAGGTTATTCTAAGTAATTAATTTACTGATAAAGCAGCTCCAATAATTCCTGCATCATTTTTATTTTTAGCTTGAATTATTTTACAATTACTCTTTAAATTTGATTTATATTCATCAAAATATTTACTAATTCCTCCTCCAAATACTATAAAATTAGGAGATACTAGTAATTCTATATAAGCCAAGTATTCGTTAAATCTAGCAGCCCATTCATCCCAAGATAAATTAAGTTTTTTTCTAGCTAAATTTGAAGCATACTTCTCTGCACAGTCTCCATACATTTTAAGATGACCAAATTCAATGTTAGGAACCAATCTCCCGTCAACGAAGATTGATGTGCCTAAACCTGTACCTACAGTTATAACCATCACTGTTCCTTTATTTGGTATGTTTTTATTTAAAAATATTTCTGATATTCCCGCTGCATCAGCATCATTTAAAGCATCGCATTTTAGATTGAATTTTTGATAAAATTTTTTCTTAATATTTATACCAACCCATTTTTTAGTCATATTAGCTGCTGAATAAACTTTATTTTTGATTATAACCCCAGGAAAACCACAACCAACTTTCCCTTTCCATTTAAATTCAGATAAAAAATTTTCCTCAATACCAGTAAAAATATTTTTTGGTGAAGGTGGTTCTGGTGTTTTAAATCTAATCTTTTCTGATATAAGCCTTCCTGATTTTGTGTCAACTATTGCCGCTTTTACACCTGAACCACCAATATCTATTCCAAGAACATCCATTATTTTATGACTTTTAATTTTGCGAAATTTAAAAGCAATGTTTTTTCTCCTACATTTTTAAAATTTACAATAGCCTTTTTTTGATTTGAATTTAGATCTATTTTTTCAATTATACCAATACCAAAAATGTTATGCCTAACTTTTTTACCTTCAATTAGATCATCTATATGAGATAAATCTTCTCCAGTTGGTAATGATTTTTTTTCTAATTTTTTAAGAGGAGATAAGTTTTTTGTTTTCTCTTTTATTACATTTTTTACAAGAGATTTTGTGATATTAAAGTTTTCAATATCAAGATATACAGGACTAATTTCTTTAATAAATCTACTTATTTCACAATCTTTTAACATCCCATATCTATACCTTGTTTTTGAATAAGTAAGATAAAGTTTCTTCATTGCCCTAGTTATAGCTACATAGAATAATCTTCTTTCCTCTTCTAAATCTTCACGTGAAGAAATCATCATCTGAGATGGAAATAGATCTTCTTCTACTCCTACAATAAATACAACAGGGAATTCTAGACCTTTTGCCATATGAATTGTCATCAGTGAAATATATTCACCATCTTCTTCATCACCTTTATCTTGATCTGTCATTAGAGATATCTCTTGTAAGAAATTATCTAGCTTCTTTTCAGAGTTTTCTTCACTATCAATAAACTCTTTAATGGAATTCAATAATTCTTGGACATTTTCATACCTACTTATTCCCTCTATGCTTCTATCATCCCATAACTCTTTAAGAAGACCAGAATTGGATGCTATATGAGAAGCAGTAGAGAAGGCGTCATTATTCTTAGAGAAATTAGAAAAAGATATAATCAAATCTTTAAAAGGAGCAAGTAAATTATGAATCCTTGAATTTAAAAGGGTTGAAGATTCTTTTACAACTTCCCACAAACTAATATTTTCTTTATTTGAAATTGTAATTATCTTATCTACTGATGTTTGACCTATTCCTCTTCTTGGATAGTTAATTATTCTCCTAAAAGATTGCTCATCATTTTGGTTTACAGAAAATCTAAGATATGCAATAAGATCTTTCACTTCCTTTCTCTGATAAAATGAAACACCTCCAAAAACTTTATACTTTAAGCCTATTCTTCTTAGTGCCTCCTCTATAGATCTGGATTGACTATTTGTTCTATAAAGAACAGCAAAATTTGAATTAGTTAATTGATTCCTATTCTTCTCTTCAAAAATTAAATTTGACACAATCTTTCCCTCCTCATTATCTGAAAATGATTTTTTTACAGATATCAGCTCCCCTTCATCATTTTTTGTCCATACTTCTTTGCTAATTTTTGATTTGTTTTTATCAATTACCGAATTAGCTGCATTAACTATATTTTTTGTAGACCTATAATTTTGTTCTAATTTGATTGTTTTTAATTCATCAAAATCATCTTCAAATTTTAAAATATTTCTTATTTCAGCACCTCTGAAAGCATAAATAGATTGAGCATCATCTCCAACAACAAAAATATTCCTACTAACAGAAGCTAAACGTTTTATAATAAGGTATTGACAATAGTTTGTATCTTGAAATTCATCTATTAAAACATACTGAAATAATTGTTGATATTTATTTAAAACATCAATGTGTTCTGCAAAAAGGATATTAGTATTATATAATAAATCATCAAAATCCATAGCTTGAGATTTAAAACATCTTTCTTTATACGTTTTATATATTTCACTAATCATTGGTCTCAAAGAAGAAGCATCTTCCTCTTGAAGTATAGGATTATTCTTATACTCAATAGGTGAAATCAATTTATTTTTAGCATTTGAAATTCTATTATAAACAAAGTTTTCTTTATAAATTTTTGGATCAAGATTTAACTCTTTAACAATTGATTTGATAAGGTTTTTAGAGTCAAGTGTATCATAAATTACAAAATTTGGTGGATAACCAATTTTATACCCTTCAGTTCTTAGAATTCTAGCAAATATCGAATGAAAAGTACCCATCCATAAGCTTCTTGCGTCTGTACCTACAATTTTTTCAATTCTATTTTTCATCTCCTTAGCAGCTTTATTTGTAAAAGTCAATGCAAGAATTGAATAAGGGTCTACCCCCTTGTTAATTAAATGAGCTATTCTATATGTTAATACTCTAGTCTTTCCTGATCCGGCTCCAGCTATAACTAAACAAGGACCATTATCATGGATAACAGCCTCTTTTTGATTAGAATTTAAGTTGTCTAAATATTCCATTTTTAAATAAGTAGATGAATCTAATACTTAATTAATGAAAAAATTAGTTAGTTTTGAAAAAAATTATCGTGATGGAATATAATACAACTAGAAGTAATTTAATATTAAGAGAATACGGAAGAAATTTTCATAAACTTGTTGATTATGTTGGGGACATAAAAAGTAAAGAAGAAAGGAGTAAAATGTCTAAAACATTAATTGAGATGATGAAACTCACTCATCCAAGTTTTAAGGAACAAAATGAGATTGATGCTAAAATGTGGGATGACTTATATATTATGTCTGACTACAGCTTAGATATAGAAAGCCCTTTCCCAAAACCAAATAAAAAGTCAGAATCTGAAGTACCTAAAAGATTAGAATATCCTAAATCTAAAATTAGATTTAGACATTACGGAAAAAAAATAGAATTACTTATAGATGAAGCATGTAAGTTAAAAAAAGATGAAGATAAAGAGGCAGCAATAATTCATATTGGAAAAATAATGAAATCATTTTTTGGAATGTGGAATAAAGAATCGATTGATAATAAAGTAATTGTAGAAAATATTAAAGAATTATCTAATAATAAGTTGACGATAGATATAGAGAAAGTTAAAGAAATGAACTTATTCTATAAAGTTACTAAAGAGAGAGGATCAAAATCAAAACACTACCATAGTAAAAAGAATTTCAAATCAAATAGACCTTTCAGGAAAAGAAGAATGTAATGGGTTCATTCAAAATTAATGGTGGTAAAAGTCTTAAAGGTGAAATAAAACCACAAGGAGCAAAAAATGAGGCGCTCCAAATATTATGTGCAGTTCTTTTAACTGATGAGTTAATAACTATCGAAAATATTCCAGATATAAAAGATGTCAATCTGTTGATAGATCTATTGGAAGGAATGGGAGTTGAAATCAATAAAACAAACTCGACAACTTATAAATTTAAATCTCAAAATATTGATTTAGAGTATACTAAAACAACTGAATTCTTTGATAAATCATCTAAAATTAGAGGTTCTATTATGCTTATGGGACCACTAGTTGCAAGATTTGGAAGTGCTTACATAGCAAAACCAGGAGGAGATAAGATTGGTAGAAGAAGAGTGGATACTCACTTTATTGGTATTCAAGAGCTAGGAGCAAAATTTACACTCGAAAATAATAACTCTATTTTTAAAATATCTAGTGAAAAGTTAAAAGGAAAAAGTATTTTATTAGATGAAGCTTCAGTTACTGGAACAGCTAACATAATTATGGCTGCTTCACTTTCAGAAGGAGAGACAACAATTTATAATGCAGCATGTGAACCATACATTCAACAATTGTGTAAGATGTTGGTTTCTATGGGCGCAAATATAAATGGAATTGGATCAAATTATCTAAAAATAGTTGGTGTCTCAAGCCTTTCAGGAACAACTCATAAAATATTACCCGATATGATAGAAATAGGAAGTTTTATTGGGTTAGCAGCAATGACAAAGTCTGATATTTTGATTAAAGATGTAAGTATTGAGAATCTAGGAATTATTCCTAAAACCTTTCAAAGACTTGGAATAAAGATGAATATAGAAAATGATTCTATTCATATACCTGCTCAGGATCATTATGAAATTGAATCATTTATTGATGGATCAATCATGACTATTGCAGATGCAATATGGCCAGGGTTTTCTCCAGATTTATTAAGTATTGCTCTTGTAACTTCAATTCAGGCAAAAGGAACAGTTCTTATTCATCAAAAAATGTTCGAGAGTAGATTATTTTTTGTTGATAAACTAATAGATATGGGTGCTCAAATAATATTATGTGACCCCCATAGAGCAACAGTTATAGGATTAGATAGAAAAATACCTCTTAAAGGTATTCAAATGACATCTCCTGATATAAGAGCAGGGGTATCATTATTGATAGCTGCATTATCTGCCAAAGGAGAAAGTATCATTGACAATATTGACCAAATAGATCGAGGTTATAGTAATATTGATACAAGACTTAAAAGTCTTGGTGCAGATATAGAAAGAATCTAAAACTTACTTTTAAGATTAGATAGTGAAAATAAAGGCCCCTCTACTATAAACATATCTACTATAAATGATGGTATCCCATCTATAATTGCATAACTCTGAAGAGAAACTTTAGTTGTCTCATTATCAATTTTTGAGAGAACCCATTTAGACTTTGAATCATCAATTCTAATAAAATTATCTGAAGATTCAATATAATCTGGTGTTGACTCTAAACTAATAGTAATTAAATCTTTATTTTTTGTAATCTTAACATCAGATACTAGATCTCTTTTTTTTAATGGCCAACTCATTTCCATTGTAAACTGAACATAAAAAAGAGAATCATTTTTTTTATCTAAAATTTTACTAGATTCTAATTTGTACATCCATTTGTGTGAATTGTTATAATCTATAATCTCTTTATAGATTGAATTCATATCTTTATTGATTATAGTTTCTGCTAAATACTCTTGTTTTTCTTCAAGTGTTTTTCTTAAAAATATCTTTATATTATTCTCTTCTTTTTTTAGTTTCCAACTAGTCTGATATAAATCTTTATAACCTGCTGAGGAAACTATTAAATTTAGAATTAAAAAAAGTTTTAACATATTATATAAAATTTATTAAATTAAATTACATGGTAAATTATATATGATATTTACATTAAAATGAGAAGACTTATACACTTTCTAATTTTCATAATTCTTTTCTCTCATCAGAGTTTTAATATTATAGCACAATCTAATAATAATGATTCTTTAAGAATAGACTCAGTCAATATTATTGATAAAAAAAAAATACAAAAGGAGTTATCATTCGAAATAATAAATTTGACAATAAATAAAAATCAAAGAGTTGAATCAGAAAACTTATATAATCCGTCAAACATAAAAATAAATGAGAGAGATACTCTTTCAATGATAATTCAACTAAAAGGGCACGGGAATGAAATAATTTTTAATTACTATTTTAATGACAACCCTAATTTCCGAAAAATTGAAAATGGTAAAATAATATATGATAAAAGCAGTAAAAGAATCTATTTTGAATTCATTCCAGATGACAATCAGGCTTTAAACAAATTCATTACATGGAATTTATTTGCTTATGAAAAAGAAATAGAACTGATGCGGTATGACTTCCTGATAGAAATCAATAATCTAGAGTATCCTCCTAAAATTATAAATAAACAAATTGATAAAATTATTAGACAAAATTATTCTTTTAATTATGTTCCAATTATCAATGATGGGGATAACAGCATACTCTTTGAATTAAAAACTGATGCTCCAATAGATAATTTTAATCCTATTACTGGAAATATAGACTGGAAAATAGATCCAAATAATATAGATGAATTAGAAAAGACTTTCAATTTTATAATTAAA
>Ga0315315_10002066_pt1 | contig 18433 bp, 17 predicted proteins | sample M140m3416metaG_FD_203699 | JGI IMG/M metagenome (GOLD analysis project Ga0315315, IMG submission 203699) | Ammonia-oxidizing marine archaeal communities from Monterey Bay, California, United States - M1 40m 3416 | ecosystem: Environmental > Aquatic > Marine > Intertidal zone | place: USA... | reverse complement strand
GCGCTCTGGTCGGTGAGCGATACAGAGATTCCAAGAAATGAGGACTACAGGTGCCGTACCGAAGAGGGCCCTCTCGCCTGGCTCGGGCTGCGCCTCGTTCGATACGGCTTGGTCTTTCCGCTGGCAATCCTGGGGGCCTTGGTGGTCTGGCGGCGCAGGCCGGAGGACCGCTTTGTCGTCTTGGCTTGGGCAGCCCTGCATCTGCCGGTGGTCTTGTTTATCGTCTCAGATCGCTACCGGATGACGACCTGGCCGATGATGAGCCTGCTGGCTCCGCTCGGCTTGAGGGCGGGCTGGGGATGGCTCAAGGGTGACGGGCGTCGCTATGCTGTGGGCGCGGCTGTGTGTTGCCTCCCTTGGATACCGTTGGATGAGCGTACACAGATGGATCCTGCCTGGTGTGCTCACATAGATGCAAACCTGGCCTTTATGGACGGTGACTTGGCCACGGCAGAGGTGCTGTACATGGAGGCTGTCCGCGCCGATCCGGGCGACTGGTCTGCTCATCGGTGGTTGTCAGAGACACTGGCCAAGCGAGGTGCGTACCGTGAGGCCATCGTACACTGCCAGGTCATTCTGGATGGTTTTCCCGATAGCTTTCCGACGCTCAGGACCATGTCTCGGCTTCAGGAAAAAGTAGGGAATGTAGCTGCAGCAGCTGAATACATGCTCAGAGCCTACGCGGTCCCAGGAAAGCGTACCTCGACGGGCATGAGCGCCCTACGCCTGCTGAAGCGGTCCGGGCAGGCAGAGAGGATTGAAGCCCTACTTCGCGCCGATGAGGCGCTGGCTCGACGGTGGAGGGAGGCCAACTAAGGCGGTGGTTCAGTTATCCACTGCCTCGAGCATTTCGGTCCAAGACGTGAGGTCATTCCAGCTGCCCTCGAGGTAGATATCGTCCGGCCCATTCACCGGCAGGTAGATGGACATACCTGTGGCATCGGACACCCACCCGCCGTTCGTAAAGTTAGACACGATGACCTCAGACAGCTCCGCGCTCACGTCTTGAGCAGCAGCGAGGATGTCCGGGTTGTCTGTGGCGTCCTCCATTCGTGCCATGAAGTCTCCGAGATCTCTGTCTGCGGGGTCTCCATCGAAGTTTTGGCTATCGCGTGCTTGTCGTCGCACTTCACCTCTGGGGTTGCCGTCCTCGATGACTGCATTGGCAAAGAGATCGAGAGCGCCATCCATGGCTGCGAGCTGGGTGAGGTCGGTGACCGACAGGGTGGCATCATCTGTCTCGTGGAAGCGCTGGGCGATGACGGTGCCGAGTTCCGCTGCACTCATTTCTGGGTCAGCCACGAGGTCAGCCAAGGCCGTATCGAAGGCCCAGCCGTCAAAGCTCTCGGTCGCCTGTGATGCGACGTAGTAGTCGCCGTAGTCCGCGCTGACACGCGCGATCTCCCAGCTGGCCATGAGGCATGCATCCATTCCAATGAGTGCCAGAGGCTCGCCGGTGATGTCCACCGCAGCCTCGAGTATGGACTCATACTCTCCGCCGGCGACGGTGAGGTCGCTTCCAGAGTGGTCGTCTGATGCGATTCCTTTTCTGGCGCCAGTGGGTGCCATGGTCCAGCTCCATCCGTGGTTCCAGATGACAAAGGCGTAGTTCTTGGCTGGGTAGTTCTCGACGCTCCACTCGATGAAGTCAATGAAGGTCGCGGGGTCGCCAGAGTCCACCTCTCCTAAATCCACCAAGACCGGAGAGTTGATTCTGCTCATGTCGGTGTCGGACTCAGCGCGATAGCGCCGGGCACCCTTCCAGTCCCCGTCGGCGCTCGTGAATCCGTGGGCACGGTCGAGCTCGACGATGATGTTTACTTCATCCGTTGAGCCTGCGAACTCCATCTCATTGAGATCTTTCAGGCCGGCCTCTTCGAGGTTGTTGTCTGCAGCCAGGTACACCATGAAGGTCCACTCTGCGAGTCCGTCTGTGTCCTCGTCCTCGTCCTCGTCGTCGTCCTCGTCCTCGTCCTCGTCAGTGACAGGTGGTTCTTCCTCATCATCTGTGTCCGGAGGGACGTCGTCCGCGGGAGGGAGCTCATCTTCCGCGTCGTCCTCTGAGTCACTGCCAGACACGTCTCCTTCATCGTCTGGAGGGGAGTCTGGTGCGTCGCTGCCGAGTAGACGTTTCGTGTCATCTTCGTAGTCCACCTTGGCAGTGACGGGTGAACAGGCGACGCAGAGAGCAAGTAGAGATAGTCTGAGCATGACTGAATGGTACCTAAGGTTGGGTGTCTTTGAGTCCCTCACTTGAAAAGATTTCGTATGCGCATCGCGCGAAAATGGTGAAAGTAATGGTTGGACCTGACAAGATCGTTGTTTACTCCTCTGCAAATTGTGGCTTCTGCCGTGCTGCAACTCATTTCTTGCGCTCGGTGAAGGGTGTGGAGGTCGAGGTTATCGATCTGACTGGCGACTGGGCGGCACGACAGGCCCTTATTGAGCGCACAGGGCACCGAACGGTACCTCAGATTTTCATCGGAGAGACCTTTGTTGGCGGTTTCGACGACTTGCGCGCCTTGGATTCTCAAGGAAAACTAGATCTCTTGCTAAGTCAAGTGGTCGGATGACAGCCGATCAGGACAGCGAATAGCGATTTTTTCTCGAAAAATCTGCTTAAAAAGTCTTGACGCCACAAGTGTAGTGGGTTCCACTGGGACTGCGGGACACCCCAAAATACCCCGCACGGTGCATCCCCGGATGCACATACATAGACCCCCCCCAGCGGAAGGGGACGCCCCATGTTCCCTTCCGCTTTTATTCTCCCCGCAGATCTCCCTCCCCGCAGTTCCCCCCGCAGTTTCCCCGCAGCGCTCCCCTAGCAGCAGTTTCAGATGCAGTCCCACGCACAAACCGAGTTGTTTACTCAGGACACCTGTCCTGTCCGTTTAGAGACAGGTGGTGAAGTATGGTCTCTTGTCATCAATCCCGCGATTTCATGGGATTCAGCAAGAGCCCACATCGCGGATGATCTTGAAGAGCGTGCTGATGAACTTCATGGCCGCAGCCTGCGCCTGAACCTCGGCGCTCGGACACTCGACCTGATGGAGGTTCGGCGCATTAGCACCTTGCTTCGTGACGGCTTTAAGGCCGCTATTATTGGTATCGAGTGCACCCCTGAGTCGGTACATAGGTACACAGAGTCCGCTTTCAAGATGCCCATGATTGCCCCGCCGGTTGATACCCGCCCGCGGATGCCTCTTGTCTTTACCGGTGCCCCATTTGCCGAGGTAGAAGAAGAGGTTGAGGATGTGGCCGACGAGGCCGTTCCCACGGATCTTCCTATCCTGGATGACGCGGTCGACGGTGGTGCTGACGATCTCAGTGCAGAACAAGACGAGCCTGAGTATCAGTTCATCGACGAGATGGTTCCAGGTATTGGTGACCTAGATCAACTCATTGAGATTGAGAATACTGACATCATTGAGATGGACCACACGCTCCCGGCAGAGGCCGGTAGACGCGTCATGGTGGTCGAGAAGACACTTCGGTCTGGAAAGACCATTCGCTTTGCCGGTGACGTCATGGTCTACGGCGATGTAAATGCAGGTGCGCACATCGAGGCCGATGGAAACATCGTGGTCTTTGGTTCACTGCGAGGCTTGGCTCACGCCGGCGCGCGGGGCGATGCGCGCTCCGTCATCATTAGTTTTGACCTCGGCTCTCCACAGCTGCGAATCGCTGATCACATCGGCTTCACTGGCGAAGAGCCGGTGCTTCCGGAAGTCCCAGAGGAGCCGCAGGGCTTCGCTAAGGTTCGTGGCGATGTCGTCGGAGGACTGACAAGTCTTCTCGGTCGTAGTCGCATTGCCTCTCGCTCATTCAACCCCGAGATCGCTTGGGTTGAGGGTGGAGAGATTCGTATCGGTTCCTATCAGGGTCGCTTGCCGGCCTAATCCTTCCCGGTGACCATTCGGTCGCCATCCCTCCACCTGGAGTACCCCCATGAGCGAATGCATCGTCGTGACATCTGGTAAAGGCGGCGTGGGTAAGACCACGTGTTCAGCCAACCTGGGTGTGGCACTGGCCATGCAAGGGGTGACTGTTGCAGTTGTTGATGCCGATATCGGTCTCCGCAACCTCGACGTCATCCTTGGCCTCGAAAACCGAATCGTCTACGATTTGGTCCACGTCATTGAAGGAGAGTGCCGCCTCAAGCAAGCACTCATCCGCGACAAGCGCGCTGAGGGCTTGTACTTGCTGCCTGCAGCGCAGACCCGAGACAAGAACGCAGTGACCCCGCAGCAGATGCGAGAGCTGGTCGGTAAGCTCAAGGATGAGTTCGACTACGTCCTTGTTGATTGTCCTGCCGGTATCGAGCAAGGCTTCAAGAACGCTGTGGCCGGTGCAGATCGCGCTATCATCGTGACGACGCCGGAGGTCAGCGCCATCCGTGATGCAGATCGCATTATCGGAATGGTCGAGGCTGCAGAGCTTCCAGAGCCCCACCTCATCATCAATCGCTATCGCAGCAAGATGGTCAGCAGGGGTGACATGATGAACAAGGAAGACATCCTGGAGATCTTGGCCATCCCTCTCTTGGGGATTGTGCCAGACCACGAGGACATCATCATCTCAGCGAACCGTGGTGTTCCAGCTGTGTTTGACGAGTCGAGTATCGTCGGTGAGGCCTTCCGCCGCATCGGACGTCGAATCAACGGTGAGCCCAATGTTCCAGAGCTGGACTTCAGTGACGGCAACGGTATCTGGGGAACAATGAAGCGCTGGATGGGCTTCGGCGCAGCCCAAGGAGTGGCATGATGACTGAGCTCCTCAACAAGTTCTTGAACCGTAAGGAGTCCTCAAAGGAGGACGCCAAGCAGCGCCTGAAGGTTCTGCTCATCCATGACCAAGTCGACCTGACTCCAGCACAGCTTGATGCGATGCAGGAAGAGATCACTGCCGTCATTCAGAAATATGTAGAAATCGATCGCGACAACTCCGTCGTCCGCCTCGAGCGCGGCGACGACAGAATCGCGCTCATCAGTTCGGTGCCTGTGCGCCGAGTCATTGAGCGAGCACTTCCTGCTTAAAAGCTTGCTCTGACATCCCCCAGCCCCCGGGTGCTGCAACCCCCCAAAATCCCCCAAGCAGCATTCGGGGGCTGCTCTATCTGTAGCTTACAGGTGAGAGTCGCCCCGTCTGGACCGAGCGGCCAGCGCCAGGGTGCCTGCGATGCCAATACCGCTCACGATGATGAGGGTATTGAAGACTGCGTCGTAGCCGTGGTTGTCCAGCAGATAGCCGATCAACTCTTCCTGGAAGACCGGGCCAATCGAGCCTATGCCATTGATCAGTCCGGCCGCCATGACGGCGCGGTTTCGTCCACCAACATCGATTGCTCCCACGCCAGCGAGCAAGGAATCTGGTCCCATCAGCATGAAGCCGCAGAGAGACAGGCCGATTCCAAACATGAGCACAGACTGTGTCCCCACAGTACCCAGGAAGACGAAGGCTCCGAACATGCCAATGGTCATGGCGACGATGGTCTGAGTTCGTTTTCCCTTGAAGAAACGGTCTGATGCCCAGCCTGCGAACAGGACGCCGACAAAGCCTACCCAGTCAAAAGCTGTAGAGATGTAGCCGGCGGTTGCTACTGGGAGGTCGAAGAGCTCTTTGATGGCCAATGGAGACCAGCTGTCGAGTGCATATCTGAGGAATTTGAAGACAAAGTAGACGCTTCCCATCCAGATGATGGACAGCATGACGCGGGGAGGGAGGCTGCCTCCATCATCGAGGGCCGCAGCCTCGGCTTCAGTGACATCGACAGGTTCGACGAGCTGCTCGAGGCCGGCAGCTGCAGGGCTGTCTCGCTGAAAGATGTAGAAGGCTATCCAGATGCCCAGCATGATGATTGCGGCGCCCCAGAAGGACCATGCAGCGCTCGCCACGGCGAGCATAAAGGCGGCAAAAGCTTTCGCTAGAATACTCCCGATCTGGTAGCAAGTCGCCCAGATGGCCATGACGCCGCCGCGCTCGTCTCGGCTGAGCCAGCTGCCCAAGACGCCAACATTTCCTGGCCAGCCGGTTGACTGAGCGAAGCCGTTGACCACATTGAAGATCAGCAGTGGCCAATAGCCGGCGGGTCCCATCAGGGTCGTGAATCCAAAGATGATGTTGCAGACGAGTGTGATGGCCATGCCGCTGAGCAGCAGCCGTCGTGTGGCCACCTTCTGGCTCATGAAGGCGGTCATGAATTGACCGAGTGTGTATGCGATGAGGTAGGCCGTCACGATGTGTGCGAGATCTGATTTGTCGATCTGCAGCGTCTCGAGGAGTGAAGACTTGGCAATCGCGAAGTTCTTGCGGCAGAAGTAGTAGCCAGCGTAGGAGAGCCAGGTTGTCGTGAGGACCCTGGTTCGCCAAATCCGGACAGTCTTTGGCTGGGTCATGAGCTTGGGGCCGGGTGTCTATATGTTGGATGCTCGAGGGGTGGGAGAGGTGAGTTCCCGTCGATAATGTCTGCAGCCTTCTCCGCTATCATGAGCACAGGTGCATAGATATTTCCGTTAGTGACGGCAGGCATCACGGATGCGTCGACGACCCTCAGGCCGGTGACACCGTGCACACTCAAGCTTGGGTCGGTGACGCTGTCCTCGCCTGTCCCCATCTTGCAGCTACAGCTTGGATGGTAAGCGCTCTCGAGTTCTCGGCGCACGAAGTCGAGGATCTCTTCATCTGTCTGTACGGTTGCACCGGGAGCGAGCTCTTTGCCTCTGAATGGCTCGAGGGCTGACTGACCCAAGATGTGTCGTGTGGCGCGTATGGCCTCTACCCACTCGCGACGATCTTGTGGTGTGGAGAGGTAGTTGAATACCACCTCTGGATGTACTTTTGGGTCTGACGAGCGGATGCGTACATGGCCCCGAACATCACTTCGGACGGGCCCAACATGGACCTGGAAGCCGTGTCCTCTGAGGGCGCTTGAGCCGTCATAGCGGATGGCGATGGGGAGGAAGTGGTACTGAATGTTCGGGTAGGAGACCTGGTCGTTGCCTCGGATAAAGCCACCCGCCTCGAAGTGATTGGAGGCGCCAATGCCTCTTCGACCAAACAGCCACTGCGCACCGATCCACGGCTGACGCCACCACTTGAGCGCCGGGTAGAGGCTCACGGGCTGCTTGCATGCATGCTGAACGTAGACCTCTGCATGGTCTTCAAGGTGTGCACCTACATTCGGGTTGTCGTGAACGACAGAGATGCCATGCTCTTCAAGGAGTTTGGCTGGGCCGATCCCGGAGAGCTGGAGCAGCTGGGGTGAGTTGATGGCACCGCCACAGCAGATGATCTCGCCTGCAAAGATCTTCTCTCGTGCGCGGCCACGCTGAGTCTCGACCCCAACAGCGCGGCTTCCCTCAAAGAGAATCCGATTGACCAGAACACCGGTCCGGACGTCCAGGTTGGGTCTGTCCATTACAGGATGTAGGTATGCGCGTGCGGCATTGAACCTGCGACCCCTGTAGGTTGTGCGGTCGAAGCGCCCAAAGCCTTCCTGGCGGTAACCATTCACATCATCGGTGCGTGGGTACCCTGCTTCCTCAGTGGCGCTAAAGAAGGCCTCGAATAGTGGGCTCTTGCACTCGGGTGTCGTGAGGTGCAGTGGGCCATCCTCGCCGCGGTAGTCGTCCCCGCCGATGAGGCGATTCTCGAGTCGCTTGAAGTACGGCAGGACATGGGCATAGCTCCAGTCTTCCAGGCCTGGACGCTCAGCCCACTGATCGAAGTCCATGGAGTTACCGCGAATATAGATCATCCCATTGATTGTGGATGAGCCACCGAGGACCTTGCCTCGCGGTTGGTAGACTCGTCGTCCCTCGAGGTGGGGCTCAGGTCCAGAGTCATACCACCAGTTGTAGGCCTTACTGGCGAGTGGATAGGTCAGCGCCGCCGGCATGTGTATTCGAAAGTCGAGGCGATGATCTGGTCGGCCAGCCTCGAGGACCAGCACGCGCCTTTTGGGGTCTGCGGACAGTCGATTGGCGAGCACGCACCCTGCTGAGCCGCCACCAATGATGATGGTGTCGAAGGTGGCCTCAGTTCGGGACAGCGCAGTCGTCACGAGGCGTCCTTGGCCTCCTGCATTGACTGAGTTGCAATGTCCTCTAGCCAGCCGAGATCTACATCTTGATGTGCCTCGCAGATGAACCAAGGCTCGCGTGAGTCGGGCTCGAGCATGACGCCGTTTGCAATCAGCCTCCAGGCAAACGCCGTGTAGAGGTCTGCATCTGTTGACTTCCAGTCTCGATAATTACTCGGAACGTGGTCTCCAAAGTGGATTCCGAACATGGACGGTGGGCCCGCAAAGCGGTGCTCGATTCCAGCGTCTGTGAAGACTCGCCCGAGGATATCGCGAATATCCGCACCGACCCTATCCACCGTGGCGAGGGCATCTGTCTCGCCGAGTACTCCGACTGTGGCTTGTGCTGCTGACAGGGCGACCAAATTCGCCGTGTAGGTTCCGCCATGGACCACGCCACCGCTTGCACCGATGACATCCATGACATCCGCACGGCCACCAAAGCATGCAACTGGGTAGCCATTGCCCATAGCCTTTGCGTAAGTGGTGAGGTCCGCATGGATGCCGTACAGTTCTTGTGCGCCGCCCTTGGCTACGCGAAAACCAGTCTTGACCTCATCGATGATGAGCATGGTGCCAAATCTTGAGCATGTATCTCTGAGGCGCTGTAGCCAGGCTGGAGTGGCTGAGATGCTGCCGCAGTTACCCATGATGGGCTCAAGCAAGACCGCTGCGATCTGCTCGCCCTTTGTGGCGAAGAGGGTCTCAAGTGCCCCGTCGTCATTGAGGGGTATGAAGTCGACGAGATCTTGTGTCTGCGCTGGAATTCCGGCGCCAAAAGGGATGATCTCGGGAGCACGTCCGCTGCTTGCGTCCCACCCCTCGACATCACTCTTCCACATCATCTCATCATTGAGCCCATGGAAGCCACCCTCGACGATCACGACCCGATCTCGGCCGGTGAATCCCCGGGCGGTTCGGAGGGCGCCCATCACCGCCTCTGTTCCGGAGTTTGCAAAGCGCATCTTCTCGATGTTGGGGCACATTCTCTTGATGCTTCTGACCACATCGGTGTCCATCAGCGTTGAGAACCCAGAGATGGTGCCCAGGTTCGTGATGGCCTCGATCACGGCACTGTCGATACGTCTGTCCTGGTAGCCCAAGATGATGGGGCCATAGCCGAGCCTGAAGTCTACAAACTCTCTGCCATCGCAGTCCGTGATCTTGCACCCCTGCACGTGATCCACAAAGACCGTCTGGTCTTCACCCCAGTATCGGTAGTTCTCTGCAACGCCCTGCGGCATGTGCTTGTGTGCTTCCGTCATCCGGGCTGATTGTGTGGGCGTAGGTGTGGTCATCTTTTCTCCTGGGCGGCGGTGGGCGATTGTAGCGCCCCAGACGTCATGACGGGATCTCAAAGTCTGTGGGCTGCTGAGGTTAATGGCTACAGCAGGCGTCCGACGCGGTCAGACAAGCAGCATTCCAGCCTGGCGGACCTTCTCCCAGCGGCGGGCGTAGCGCTTCCAGTCACCTGGGAATGCTGCTGCTGCATCAGCAAGGTTCAGGGGATCAGCTCCGGGGCGGGCAGCCTCGATGACCTCCCACAGCCACTGACGTTCATCGGGTCGACCACCGATGACAAACTCATCATCTGTGGTGTGAAGTGTCAAGCCGTTGGCGCCCTCGAGTACGTGCCCGCCAGTCCAGACCAGCCGTTCACCGGATCTGCTTGGCCTCTTGGTGGCCGTCTCGACCCTGCGTGGATGCTCTGTGGTGGGCGTCAGTGGCGGATCAAACCAAATGTGGACCGGCCGATCGAAGTTCTCCGCTCGCATCCATGCATGGAGTGCGTGCACAAGTCCGCGGTCAAAGCGATCTGGATCGGCGCCCCTGCTGTCCAAGTGAGGGATGTCATTTGTAGCGAACAGCGGACCCGCAGGGAGGGCGGGTATCTCAATTCCGAATGCATCAGGGTTGCTGTAGACCGGGGAGTGCCGGGTCAGAACAAAGCGGTGCCAGAATGCGCTGGCCAGAATGCCTTCCTCAAACATCTGACGCACCACCTCCATTGCATCAACAGTCTCCTGCTCCGTCTGGGTGGGGAAGCCGTACATCAGGTAGGCGTGGACCATGACTCCAGCTTCCGTGAATGCGGCGGCGGCACCTGCGGCCTGCTCTACGGTAATGCCCTTGTCCATCAGCTTTAATAGGCGGTCTGATGCGACCTCGAGCCCACCGGTCACGGCGATGAGTCCACTCGCGGCGAGCAGTCGACAGAGGTCAGGCGTGAAGGTCTGCTCAAACCGAATATTGCCCCACCAAGAGATGCTGAGGCCGCGCTCGAGTATCTCGATGGCAAGGGCCCTCATCAGCTTCGGTGGTGCCGCCTCGTCGACCATATGGAAGCCTGACTGGCCAGTCGATGCGATGAGCGCCTCCATTCCATCAACAATCTCTGAGACCTTCGCGGCCTCAAAGCGGCTGATGTAGTCCAGAGTCACGTCACAGAAGGCACACTTCTTCCAGTAGCAGCCGTGTGCCAAGGTGAATTTGTTCCATCGTCCATCCGACCACAAGCGGTGGGCGGGGTTCTCGCCATCGATCAGCTGGAGGTAGCGATCGAGCGGAAGGTCGCCATAGTCCGCTATCGGCGTAAAGGGAGCGACGGAAGCTGGACCATCGTGAAGGCCCGCAGATGTTCGTGTTCTGTGTCGCTGGTCAGCGCCGCCCTCTCTGTGACTCAAGAGTGCCAGCAGCGGACCCTCGCCGTCGTCGTATGTCAGGGCATCTATGCAGTCCCACAGGCGAGGCTCGTCGACCTCGCGGAGCTCCGTGTTGACATATCCGCCCCCCATATAGACCGTGACGTTGCGCTTCTTCAGTCGCTGACCGATGCGCAGAGCAGAGACGAGCATTCCTGGAAATGGCACAGACAGGCACACCACATCAGGTTGGTCTCGGTCAAACAGCTCGTCGACCAGCTCGTCGAGCATGGTGTCCACGACAGTTGTAGTTCCCAAGCGTTCGGCGATGGGCTCGAAGCGAACAGGCCCTGTGCACAGGTGATGGCCGTACCGAGACAGTCCAAAGCCCGTATCGATTGTGGATGTGATGAGGTCCGCCAAGTCTTCGATGTGCAGTGTGCACAGGCGCCTCGCAGCATCGTCAACGGACATCTCGCCAAAGCGACTCAGCTCAGCCTCATTTACCCTTGGCCCTCTCGGCAGAAATGGTGTGTCCAGAATTCGAGAAGCGAGCGTTCGGTCCTTTCCCTGCAGGAAGCGGATGACAGCATCGATGACATTTTCGTGCTGCTGACGCAGGGCCAGAGTCCTCCATGCGGGCTCCGGGAGATGTTCTCTTGCCTCAAGTTCATCGAAGATTGTACTCAGGCCTGCGCGGGAAAATACTCGGAGCATGAGGTCGATGCCCAGGTCGTGCAGTCGTGCATCACGTCCAGCATTGCTGAGTGCACGCGTCAGGTATGCAATCGATGGGTAGGGGGTGTTGAGCTGCGAGAGCGGCGGCAGCACAAGCGATATGCGTGAGGTCGTCATGAATCGGGTCTCAGCTGATGAGCCAAATCAAGAAGCCTAGCCCAAGTACACCGACGGCACCGACGGCAAGCAAGCCCTTGAGTCCGAACACTGTGAGTCCGAGCACAACGGAGCCCACAGCGACTGCACATGTGGTGAGCGCGAGACCGGTGACGATCTTCATGGTCTTCTTGCGGCGCTTCGCGATTCGACTCTGTGGGCCATGACTGGCGAGTTGGCTCTGCTCACTACGCCAGCTCTCAATGGCCTGCTCTACAAACTCCGGTGCAATGTTTAGCTCAGATGCAACGGCTTCGATGTCCTGTGAGGACGCCATCTGATCGGCGGCCAGAACGGCATCGTCCTGCAGCTTTGCCGCTTTGGCAACCAGTTCCTCGATGGCCTCATCGGGAATATCTCTGCGTCTGCGCAGTGTCTCTTCAGTACCCATTGTACTGATCTATCGCGGGTATCACTGCTGGTCGAAGGTACCCTTAGTGTTGTCGTGTCCATATCGAGAATAGATATCACCTGAGACAATGCGGGCGGCGGCCACACTGACCTTGCTTGACTCAGGGCGCAGTGTGCCTTTCTGGGTCACGAGTCTGCCTTCTCTCGCGGATATCGTTTTCAGCTTTGAGTGCGACCGCTGGGTTGGTACCGTTGACGCATGCAGCCCCCCGATTCAACTGAGCTCGAGCGACGACGGATCACATTCGTCGAAGCGCTCGGTAAGGGTGGCTTCGGCGCTGTGTTTCTGGCCGATATCCGAAGTCGCTCAAATTTTGCTCAGCGTCTGGCGATCAAGGTCCTCAATGAAGAGCTTGGGGAGAACGAGGAGGTCGTACGCCGCCAGCGGGATGAAGCCAGGCTCCTGGCGCAGCTCAATCACGACAATATCGTGAAGGTCTTCGATCTCATTGAGCTCAACGGGAAGCCTGCTGTACTCATGGAATACGTACCCGGGGTGGATGCCAGTCGCCTCGCCGGTCACGGGCCTATCCCGCCAAGAGCAGTGCTGGAGCTGACTGCAGCCGCTGCGAGTGCGCTGCATGCTGCAAACACCTCTGTGAGTCCATTTACTGGCCGCCCACTGCGTGTGATTCATCGGGATGTGAAGCCATCTAATCTTCTGCTTAGCGAGCATGGAACGCTGAAGGTTCTGGACTTTGGTATCGCGAGGGCTGACTTTGATAGGGAGGGCCAGACGCGCTCAGTGGCATTCGGGACCGCCCGCTACATGGCACCTGAGCAGTGGCTGAATGATGGGGTCACCGCTGCGGTTGATGTCTATGCGCTGGGTGTCACGATGATTGAGCTGTTGACCGGAAAGCCTGCTGAGCGCCTACCGCTGAGGGCTGACAAGTTCACAGCAGGTCGCGACAAGCAGATTCAGGCGCTGCGCGATCCACGCTGGGGTGGTGTGTGGTGGCGTCGACTCGAGGAATTGCTTCAGGACATGCTCGCCCTCGATGCGCTCGACAGGCCCAGTGCCGATCGCGTACAGGAGGTCTGTCTCGAGCTGAGTGAGGACATCGGTGGTGCCAGCTTACGTCGGTATGCTCGTCAGGCGGTGCCCTCCCTTGTGGCCGCTCGCCGAGCGCGCATGAAGAGTAGCTCGCTGCTCCCATCCGCTGATCTGATCATGACTGCTCCACAAGACCCATCCCTGCTCACGGGAAGTAAATCGATTCCGCTTGAGGGCAGTGACCAGTTGCCGCCACTGATGGGCTCCGGTTGGTGGCTTCAGGTGGGGCTGGCGGCAGCACTTGCTTGGTCGCTGTGGTGGTTCTTGTCTGCCTGAACATCGACGCCGTTGTGTTCTTCGAGTAGATGACAAGGCGGAGGTGCAATGATCTGGGCCGAAATACTATGGGGTCTATTGGCTCTGGTTTTGGCCTTAGATGCACGCCGGATTGGTGGGCGCCTGAAGTCGATCCCTCGCCTGCGACCTGATGAAGCAGAGCCAGATCCGACCATTCTGTGGGTCCTGGCTCCAGGGGTATCGCTCACGGAGTCCACAAAGCAGGCTGCGCTTGCGCACATGTCAGCCCACAAGCTGGATGCCCTCGACCTCGTCCCGGCTCGTGTGTCGCTCGCGATGGCATGGAGCCTGGGGTGTCATATTGACCCGGTGGCGCATCGCCTTGATGATACCCGCCCGGGAGATACCGCGGCGCACGCATTCGCTGCACCCGCGGCTGTGCTGGAGGGGCTGGGGCTCGATGCGGCGAGTGAGGACTTGGCATCGTTCGTATCTCTTGCACGCGAAGTCCGTCGGCGCGTCAGTGGGGCGCACGATCTGGCCATTGCTCCTGATCTCAAGGCTCAGCGCTCGAATCCGTTCTTCAATGCTGGCGCACTCGAGGTCAAGCTCGGTGGCTCTTTTGCTCCCGTGGCTTTCGGTATCCCGCTGGCCGCAATCTTAATGGTCCTGGGTCCATTTTTGGCGCCAGTGATGGGCTCGCTTGCGCTGTTCTTACACCTGAGCCAGCAGGTAATAGCTGTTCGCGGCAGCGGTCTACAGGTCCGCTGGGCATGGGCTCAAGGTCTGCTACGGGTTCCAGCAGACCTGGCGCAGTGGCTCTATCTGCTCCGGGGACGACCGGTCAGTCGTGAGCGTATTGACTCCCTTCGGCCGCTCTACAAGGACCTCCTCAGTAACGGAACAGAGCCCTTCTTTGAGCGACCCTCAACCACATGTCCGCTGTGTGGCGGGAGCGACCTGACCGGGGGCTTTACCCTGCCTGATCTCTATCAGGGTAAACCTGGAAGCTTTACAGTGGTGCGTTGTCGGGGTTGCCATACTCGCTTTCAAAACCCTCGTCTGAGTACGCAGGGTTTGGCCTTTTATTATCGAGATTTCTACGACGGTATCGGTGAGGATGCACTCGATATGGTCTTTGGTGCGACAAAGGACCTCTACGCTGCCCGTGCTGGGATGGTGAGCGCACACGCAAATCCTTCGTGCTGGCTGGATGTGGGTTGTGGTCACGGGCACCTCGCGGCACACCTCAGGACTGCACTACCGGCCACGCGCTTGGAGGGGCTGGATATGGGTGATGGTGTGGCGATCGCTAAGGCGCGAGGCTGGATCGATCAGGCCCATAGGGGTCTGTTCACGGATGTTGCCGAGGGGCTTCAGGGGAGCTTTGATGTGGTGAGTATGTGCCACTACTTAGAGCACACCCTGGATCTCAGAGCTGAGCTTGAGGCCGCACAGACTGTGCTCAAGGAGCGCGGACTGCTGCTCATAGAGGTCCCCGATCCAGAGAGCATCTTTGCTCGGCTGCTGGGTCGGTGGTGGATGCCATGGTTTCAGCCACAGCACATTCAATTCGCGACGACGATTACCATGGCATCTCTACTTAGAGATGCTGGCTTTGAGCCGATTGAGTGGCACACAGGTAAGGCCAACACTGCTAATGATCTGGTCTTGTCGTTTACCAGTATGGTGAAGCGCTGGGCGCCCTCCTTGGACGTACCCTGGCGCCCGAAGCCATCGCTCTTGCAGCGCGCCGTCCATGCGCTGATCTGGTTTCCTGGTTGTGTCTTTGTGGCGGTAGGGGCGATTCTCGATCACGGGCTCGCGCCGTTAGCTCGCAGGTCACATCACACCAGCCAGTATCGCGTGTTGGCACGTAAAATTTAGTTGGTGTATCACGAGGTGTAAGCATGATTATTTGCTTACACTGTCCGCCTGAGTGAAGGAACTTAACGAGCGTGCTCTCGTGGAGGTTGAGTGACGAATTCAGGGCTTTGGGCTCGAGTAGAGCGATTCTGTTTTCATCCAGCGCTCTTCGATGATGTGAGTGAGCTCGCGAGGGCTCGCTTGATGCTGGTGACCTGTACGGTCTACTCGGCCATGTTCATCCCGCTGGTTGTGTACGCGGCCATACAGAGACCCGAGTTTGCATCGCTTCAGGTGGCGGTACTGCTGGGCCATGCGATGGTCATGGCCTCCTTTGTGCTCTTGAGGTTCTTTCCGACAACCACCTTTCCTGTGTCGGTCATGACCGTGATCGCGACCGGTCAGTTGATCAATGCGGCGATCCTGACGGGTGGTTCCAGCAGTGTTGCCTTGTATTGTTTTCCAATCGCCCCGATGTTCTTTGGTCTTTTGGGTCGCACTGTTCATGGCATCATCAATGCTCTCTTCCTGGTTGCCGGAATCGGCCTCATCTACGTCCTTGAACGGAAAGGTTTCAAGCTCGGAACGGGAGGGCCTACCCTCACGATGCACGTCTTGGTTTTGAGTGTCGCCATCCTGACCGGCTTAGGTATGGGGACTTACGCCATGGCCCTCAATCGTCGGACGAACACCAAGCTCCTCGAGGAGCTTGAGCAGCGGAATCAGGCGGAGACTAAAGCCAAAGAGGCCAGGGAGGCCAGGGACTGGTTTATCGCCTATCTCTCACATGAGATGCGCTCACCGCTCAGTGTCATCACTGGAGGGGTCGACCTATTGCAGCATGCTGAAGAGCAGGTGGTTCGGGAACGCCACATCGGAGCCCTGAAGACCGCGACTGCTGGGCTGGTCCGACTGATGGACGATGTGCTGGATGTATCTGCGCTCTCGAGAGGACATATCAGCCTGGTGATGGGCCAGGTGGACCTTTGTGAGCTCGCAGAGGTCCTGCACCGCGAGTTTAAGGTTGTTGCTCGGGACAAGGGGCTCGCTTTAGAGCTTGATGTCCCAGATGGGTCTGTAATCGTAGAGGGGGATGTTCAGCGCCTTCGGCAGATCGTTACCAACCTGCTCGACAATGCGGTCAAGTTCGCGACAGCGGGTGGCGTCAGCCTGTCGGTGCAGCCTGACGGAGATACCGTGAGGGTTGAGGTCTCCGATACGGGCCCTGGTATCGCATCTGCTGATATCGCCCGAATCTTTGAGCCCTACAGTCGCGTTGGTAATGAAGAGGTGCGAGGGACAGGACTTGGGTTGGCTATCGCAAGCATGCTGGTCAATCAGATGGACTCAGAGCTCTTCATAGAGTCAACACTTGGTGACGGCAGTACGTTCTGGTTCGATCTGGCCATCACCACCTGATGCGTGCGAAACCAATCCTCCTGGACATCAAGTGTCCAGGAGGTGGTTTGCAACTATCGGGGAGACAGGATTTGAACCTGCGGCCCCTTGACCCCCAGTCAAGTGCGCTACCAGACTGCGCCACTCCCCGAAAAGCAGTTGGCGTTTAAGGCCTTGAAGATAAATGGTCAACCCTGGTTTGGGTCCATTTCATCTCTGAATGCTTGGATGCGCAGTCGCAATCTACCGATGCCTTGGATGGCTTCTTTGATGCGATCTGCGTTCGCTGGCTCTGCGTCACCGGATCCACCGTTCAGCACGCGACGAGCGCCAGCGATGGTGTAGCCTTCGCCGTGTAAAAGGCTCTTGATGCGGTAGAAACGCGCGAGATCTTGCTTGCGATACAGCCGCTGTCCAGAGCTGGAGCGGTGAGGCTTCATCTTGAACTCACTCTCCCAGTACCGAAGGACATGAGCATCGACACCGACGAGCTGTGCTACCTCTCCAATGCGGAAGTAGAGCTTGTCTGGAACGTCTGCACCTTCAGGGAGTTCTGCCAGGTTTTCAGTGGACATGGCGGTGGCTCTACTCGTCGTTGAGTGCTGTACGAAGGACTTGGGAAGGTCTGAAGGTGAGCACGCGTCGCCGGGCGATGATGATCTCCTCTGAGGTCTGCGGGTTTCGGCCGCGCCGTGCGGCCTTGTCGCGAACGACAAAGTTCCCGAAGCCGGAAATCTTGACCTTCTCACCGTCGATCAAGCAGTCACGCATCAGGCCGAAGACCTCGTCGACCAAGTCGCCGGCCTCCTTCTTCGTCACACCGACACGGTTGTGCAGGAGTTCAGCAAGCTTGGCCTTAGTGAGGGTGTCAACCATTAAATGTTCCGCCCCTAAGTTCGCAGATAGAAAGGGTATATCCAGGTTCTGGTCAGATTTCTTCCCAGAGTTTGATCTGGATGAGATCGTCCCGTTGCTCCCCTTCTGATCCTACGCTCACGAGGGTCAGTTTGTACAGCCCTTCATCTGCGCTATCGGGGGCCATGTCGTACTCGTCATCTCCACGTCCGGGAGACTCAAGGGACACGCTGACCTTGTCGACCTCTTGTTTATAGATGTCATAAACAGTGACGACGATCTGGTGCTCGGTTCCAATCGGTGCGCCACAGGGGCTAACGGCGACCTCGCCGACCGCGACATCGTCCGGTAGGTCACAGCTGGAACTGCGGAGCTTGAAGCGCGCGATTCCGTCGCCATCGACGTCGTAGCCACCCTTGTCGGCACAGGCATCGCCGTCGATGATGTCGTCCACGCCGACGTAGATAAACGCGACGTCCTCTTCGCAATTGAAGAGGGCGTACTCGGTCTCTTCCTCGTCCCCGCACCCACTGAGCGCGAGGATGAGAGGCAGGCAGGCCTTAAGCGAGTGCTTCACGTGCGGTTCCGACGACAGCCTCGAACGCGGCAGGATCGTGGATGGCCATCTCGCTGAGCTGCTTCCGGTTGAGGTCAACACCTGCAAGCTTGAGACCATGGATGAAGCGACTGTAGTTCAGATCTGTTGGCATCAAGGCAGCGCTGATGCGTGTGATCCAGAGTGCTCGGTACTGACGCTTCTTTTCCTTACGGCCGCGGAACTCGTAGGCCTTTGCCTTGAGTACTGCTTCGTGGGTCTGACGTCGTGTGGTTCCGCGGGCTCCGAAGAAACCCTTGGAGCGCTTGAACAGCTTCTTTGTACGTGTCTTACGGATTTGGGCGCGCTTAATTCGTGCCATGATGGACTCCTTTTTTTACTGCCAGGTCCCAGCCCTGATGGGCGGTAGTGGCGAGTCGTTTGTTTATCTAAATGTT
>Ga0315315_10002064_pt1 | contig 18435 bp, 10 predicted proteins | sample M140m3416metaG_FD_203699 | JGI IMG/M metagenome (GOLD analysis project Ga0315315, IMG submission 203699) | Ammonia-oxidizing marine archaeal communities from Monterey Bay, California, United States - M1 40m 3416 | ecosystem: Environmental > Aquatic > Marine > Intertidal zone | place: USA... | reverse complement strand
CGTAGAGTAGTATTATTTATACGAAATTGTGAATAAAATGAGCTTTTAGGTAAAGTAATTTCTCCATTCTCGGGGTGCTCTCTCTCGTAGAGTAGTATCATTTATACGAAATTGTGAATAAAATGAGCTTTTAGGTAAAGTAATTTCTCCATTCTCGGAAGGGCATTCTACGAAGGTAAGATTTACTTCCTGTTTTCTTTCTTACGAGTAAAGGGGAAGCCAACTCTATAGTCCGGTTCGACCAAGTGTGAATTCGACCTTTTCTTGACTACCACTGGTGCATCAGCATCCTCGCCCAAGTCGACAACGGCTTCCTCATAAAAGCCAGGACCAGCAGATGCCATGCGGTCGTGAAGAATAGTTTCGCAACATAGCACGTCTTCGACGATCTGGCGGTCGTCCTCGTCGCCTTTGGTCTTCGTTATGGCAATTCGAAAGTCAAGAGATACCCTTGTGCGATCAGTTGTGTTTTCGAGTGTAAAATGGATGCACCTCGCTCCATCAAAGATGTACCCCAATCCTGGTGCGTTGGCCAGTAAAGGATGCCAGTCCTCTTTGCCAACACCACTTTCACTATACAACGCATTGGTTCCGCACGTCGCAGTTAAAGGTATGTGAAAATTGATATTTCCGATCGAATGCCCATAAGTGATGTCGCAGTGAGGGCCAAGCGAGAACTCGCCGGGTCTATTGACACGAATGCAAGGAAAAGCTTGGTATCGATAGGTAATTGAGTTACAAACGCCCTGCACAGCTTCCTTTGTAGCAAACGCATTGAGGTTCAGTGCTATTGAGTGCAACAGTGGTATACAAGAAGATGTTACGAAAGTGTCGAAACATTCGTGAAAGGGTTGCCGAATTTCACGGTCCAATAGACCTTGCACAAGCACGGCCTTGTCTCTTTCCGGATCCTCATGCATCAACGATAAGTCTTCCACACCAACAATATCGGCAAATAATTGATGCAGAGGAAACTTGTTGACGTCGTAAAAAAACTTTTGTTCGGTCCTGAGCATACGGTATGGCACCTCTTTTTGGTCACACTGTTGCTTCCAGGACTGTTCACGGTTCAATCTCGCTTTAACAATGTGAGGTTCCATCACCTGTCGTAGCGCCCTATTAAAGTCAGGGGTATCAGATGAATCGACAGTGTGTAGACGTACGGCGGCCCCGAAATATTTCAACAACTTCTTTGACGAGCCAAAGCCACTAGGAACGCCGTTATCCTCGATAGCACAATTTCTTGTTTGAGCGAACTCAGCCAATTCGTGTGCAACAAATTCTTCCAGTCTGCTTTTGTTGTGTCTAGACCAGACCCTCCGTTTCCTTCGCGAATGCTGCACTGGCAAGTACTGATCGTCGGCGAGGGCGACCTTTGATCCTTGTTCCCACGATGGCGTATCTCCCCTCACCCTCTTCCCTCGAGTATGTTCTATCTTTACATAATGAGTAAAACAATCAGAGCCAAAGAAGCGCAGCAGCGTCGAAATGGGCTGAGTTGGAACCGGAACGGTCAGAGGACCGAACTTAAAATCTTTTCGTATTGGAAAAAGTTCGCTTGGAAGCAAATATTCTCTGGGCCAAAGCTCAATGGCCTTGCGGTTGTCAAAATGATAAAGGGGGAACCTGTTTGAAGATTGGTCGCAATTACCTCCATTCTCAGGGCTTCTGCCCATTCTCCTTACGATCCCGTCAATATATTCCTGTGGCTGATTAAGTCCATTTTCTTTTATGGAAATTGTTCGTAGCAAATCATCATGACTCTCGTACTTCCTCAGAACAAATAAATCGACCCATATCCGCGACGAGACCGACGACTTAATCCGATCGCAACCCGGCCACGTTCGTCGCTGGTAGATATACTTCACTGGAGGCGGAACCTTGATAAGACTACCTTTCGCTCTCGCTTCGGCGGCGCTGGACTTACTTCTTTCGTCTGCTTTTTGCGAGAGGAGACCGGGCAGCCTTTCAAGGGCAAGCTCGTACGGGCTCTGGGTTGGGGGTCTGGGCGATGACGCAGATGAATTCGGCGGCCAATCGTCAATGATGGCAATGTCAACATCATCGTCATTAAAGAGGATGCTCTGTGATCTAACAGCTCCAAGGAGTGAGCCAGCAATCAGGGCATGTGGGATGATGAGTTCATCCAATGCCGAAAGGACCGACGCTAGGAGATCATAGAGCTCATCCACTTCGGCACGAGAGAGGAGGAGAGGATTTGGGCCGAGTGGTGGATACGTTTTGGAGGACCCTTTGCCAAGGCCAGCGCTATCAACACTTGGATTGGACCCTATCGGGTGCGGTGCATCATGCATTCTAGCTATGCATACACCATGTTGTTGTTGTTGTTGTTTAATCGGCCACCGGGATCCCGCCTCCTTTGCCAACTCTCGATGATTCCACCCAGATTTTCCGGGTGGGTGCATCTGGGCCAGGGGGGCGGGAAGCCCTAGGCGCCTCCCTACTCTAGTACTAAGAAATTAACTAAATCTATGCAATTTGAAGTATAGTAGTAGTCCTACAGTAGCTAGTAGAAGTATTAAAAGACACCCGGGGGATGCCCGCGTTGGCAGATGGCAGATTGGCAGCAAAGCCAAAATCTCATATTACTTAATTGTGTTTTCAGTCATAGGATTTAAATTCCTAATAGCACTCCGCGTGATGAACGGCAGGCCACCGCCCGCTTCTGGGGGGGCAGAAACAGGATCTGGAGGTTCTGGCAGACTGCGATTGAAGTGCATTGTCTTGGGATCGGCAGGCGCAGGCAAGACAAGCTTTCTTCGACGATATTTCTTCAATCATTTCGAGTACGGCCGACGCTCAACGATGGGCGCCGATTTTTATTCCAAACGCATCCCTAACCCAGTGTTTGGCCTCAAGAGTGACGACGTTGCGCATGTGGGCTTGAATCAGGAAGAAGGAGGGTCATTGTCGGGGGCGTCATCGTTTGTGTCCAGCCGCAATAGTAGTGGATCTTTGCAAGACATTCGGACGTCCGACTCGGCATCCTCGTCCTCCCTCAGAGGCGGGGGGCAGAAGCAGGAGCCTCCCACGCAGTGGGACCAAAGTTTGACTGGTGAGCGAACGCTTATGTTGCAAATATTTGACACCGCTGGCCGAGAGAGATTTGTCATGGACGGCAAGAGCGGATTATCATCCACTTTCGGGGATGCATTTTTCGACCATGCAGATGCTGCCATATTAGTCTATGATGCCACGTCGAGTCGATCATTTAGTCAACTGCTGCAGTGGTATTCGGAGCTCATGGAAAGGATGAAGCCAAAAAAGGAGTATGGCAAGGATGGTTCACGTCGACAGTCGGATAGCTTCCCTGTACTTGTCGTTGCCAATAAGCTGGATATCATTGAAGCTAGAGAGGAGGCCAATAAACCAATGCGACGAAGGATCGTACCCCAGCGCAGCGTCCTCAAACTGAAGCAAGGCTTCCGCGGGAAGGACCATAGGTACGAGTACACTGTCAGCAGCTCCCCGCCTCCATCCAAGACGGATGAGAAACAGAAGGAAAATATCCATCAACACAATTCCTTGTCATATGGACTTACTGATACACTTTGGACAACGGACAACTCGTACTTGAATTCCGTCATTAAATCCGAGGATTCGTCCTTTCCCGACAGAGAAATGGTGGTCCTTTGGTGCATGAGAAATGGTTTGCAGCACACAGAGGTTAGTGCCCTTGACGGCACCGGTGTTGACGAATGTGTCAGCAAAATGGTCCGTCTGGTCCTGGAATCCATGAACAAGAAGGAGAAAGAGAAGAAAAAGATAATAAAGACGGACGAAGAAATCTTGGCCGCTTACTGGGAAAGTCGTTGTCTGGTGCAATCGCTTGACCTCCACGAACGTTATTCTCCGAAGGAGGACACAAGATGTTGCATGCCATTGATGCCTTGGTGCAGCAAGAGGTAACCTTGTATAGCTTTTGGCAAATTTTTATTTCGTTGCCTTTGGGAACCAAATTAGCAAAGTTGATTATTCTATCTATATCCTGGTATCTAGTTAGGTTCAGAAGACTCAGTGGGCTCACTCGATGGCCTCTTGATCGACGTGCCTTGGGCTTCTGAGGATGGAGCTTCGGCTAAAGGGGTACCCACCTCTTCCTCTTGGACGGCATCTTCGCAAATACCCGAAGAAGAAGTTTGCCTTGAAGCTGGCGCTTCGAGAATTTCCGGAACGTAGGGCGCCCCGCCACTCTGTTGGTAGACCACCGAAGCTCCATACGGTGCGTTAACATGCTGCATTGGTTCGTACATAGGGTACGACACGACTGGCGAGAGTACCTGCTGGTGGGGCTGAGGATGCGCCACTCCGGGGCCTTTCCCAAATGTAGGGGCAAAAGTCGCCGCGCGGGGATTCATATTGATCTGAGCTGACGATGGTGATATAGGTGGAGTGTCAGATCCTGTAGAGGGGTAGTGGCCATGCCAGAGACCCATCGGATGCGCATAGGTTGAAGCTGCAGTAGAAGAAGCAACCGTATCGGAATCTTCATCTTTTTTGTCATTCTTTCCGCCGCTAACAGTGGACAAATCAGGAGGGGCTTGATAGGTATTGCTGGCGACAAAAACTGGGGAGGTTTGTAATGGTGAATTTCGTGGGGGGTCTCCTTCTGCGAAGAACGGAGCCGCGGGCTGTCCATGTGGTGTTGGTTGAGGTCCTTGCGACGTATGGTAGGGAACGGACTTGTTTACCGAAGCGCCATGCCCCGTATGTTCCAAATCGGGCGGTGAAGGGTGAGGAGATGGACTCTGGTGCATAATACGTCCTTGACTCTGGAGCAATTGCTGGTGATAAAGTTGCATCTGCTCAAGCTGGTGACGTTGCTGCAAATGGTATTGCTGGACAAACATTGCCTCCTGTTGCTTTCGATGATGATCAGCCTCAAACACCTTTTGATGATAACCATATTGGGCTATGTCGATAGTGCCTACTGACGCTGCACTAGGATACATTGTTGGATTGTATATGTCAAGCCCTGGGATCATTGCTGGTTGGGGATAGACTCCGTAAGGTGGATATGGACTTTGACCGAAGGGCTGCCCATGCTTGGTCTTTCTATTGCCTCCACGCCGCTGTCCAGAGGCGTGAGATCTGATAGATCGATTATCATCGAATCCTTCTGCGTGATTAGGTCCGTACTGCGACGAAATTCTTTTCTGTTTTTGGTGTTGAGTCTGTGGAGACAAGTCTGGGGAAGTCTCGTCTGATAAAGTCGGCGCTTCTGCAACAACCAAATTAAGGTCAACGATAGAGTAGTTCTTTGCACGCTTAATGCTAAGGGGTGGGGATGGGGTGCTTTCTACATCATCTGGATAACTACAAAGTTTCCCCCATTTGGTGATAGCAAGGCGAAGGTGGCGGCCTTGGTAAAGCTCGATGGTGCTGTTCCTAAGCACGACTGCGCCTTTCATATCTGATATTTCCTGAAGAGTGTCAATTTGATCATCCCTAGCTCGAAGATAAACTGATCCCGTTTCATCCCCAACCAGAACCTCAGCAAGACGCACACGCGATTGGTCGACCCGGAATTTATCAACAACCACTTCAACTTTTCCAACTAGACTGAATGTTTTGAGAAAAGAGAGATTGGAAACAAGTATGCCGTCAGTTGAATAATTTGAAAGAAAAATAAATATTGCAAATAATGTTCACAATAGGTTAGAATCGATTGATGAGTATATCTTGTACTAGGGTTTCAAGTCCTCAAGTACTCACACACATAGATTAAAGCCCCCTGGGGGGAGGTCGAGCTTCCGCTTTGTATGTTTTCCATCTGCGCTCTCCTTGGTTCCAGCATCTTGTCTTTCGAGTTCGGGAAGACCTTGGAAGACCTCTGTAGCATCTGAATTAGAATCAGACTTTTGTACCTCTGGTTTGTTTAGCTCGCCTGCTTGATTTGAACTATTGTTGTCGGATTGTCCTATAGGATCTTGTGCCGCTTTCGCAGCTGCCGATTTGATTTGTTCAATCTCTGCATTCAACTTTATTAAATCCACATTGAAATGTTTTGCCAAGTCACAAACGCGGATATAGGTCGCCTGGCGGCGGGGCGACGAAGCCGTCGAAAGGTGCTCGAAATCCCCTTGCGGCGACGAAAGTCTGATTTCGTCGACTACATAGGAGGCCAGAGATGGCATGCCTGCATATGTTGCGAAGCCAGAATGGGCCAGATGAGCAGGGGGGTGGGGGTGGGGGGCGTGTCTGGGTGCGATGTCGGAAATTGGTATCTCGGCACTATTAATTTTACATGTATTTTGTTAGCAGGCATGGACTACGATGTAACTGAATGAGAGGCCCGGGCCTGGGCCTGGGCCTGGCTGGGGCTTAGGTTTTTTGAGAATGCTACGAGCGTAAAAGTGAAAAAGTTGATGTGGCAAAGAACCCGGAGGAAAATCTTTGCATTCAAGTCACCCTAGAGGTTGATGTACTGCGGGACGGACAGGACGCATCCACGCAAGTATTATCGCTAGAAATTCCAACGTACATCATGTACAGCTGTACATTTACCGGTTATACCGTAATTCCGTGGTTCCGCTTTGCCATACAAGGTGTGACCACTAGAGTGTAGATGATGAACGTTAGGTACTACGCACATGGGTGCTTCTTGAAAAATTTAAAATAGATCTAGATCTACTCTAGATAGACCCGACACCTCTGCTGTATGCACAGGAAGAATCAAATCCCATCAGCAAGCAGCTTGATAATCACAGAAACGGTGCTAACCATTAGCAGCGTTCATGCTGTGCATCTACAGCCTGGACTGTGTTCCAGAGAATACACCTACTCCGCCAACAATCAGCTTCTTGAGGTGCTCCTCATACCCAGGCCCAGGGTCGGACTGGTTCAGGGATGACTTTTCGGCCCCTGCCATGATTGCGGGGTAAACATTTCCGTCGTACCTGCCCAAAGCTGATTTGAGGCGGAAATCGGAAATATCTCTAGCATCTACAAGTGCAACAGCATTGGGACGGATGGTGTCAAGCATCTTAAGAACACCGGAGCGGACCCAGGCTGCCTGCTTCGCCGATAGGAAGCCGTCCTCGAGAAAATCTCCAACATCGCGCTCCATCCAGTACAGCCCGAAGAGGCGTGCAAGATCCGAAAATACTGCAACCTCCTTAGGACTAAGTGTCTCGCTAGATAGCCCTTCCTCCTTCACGCTTGTCGAAAAGTTCTCCAGAAGCAAAAAGGCCGCGTGCGCCTTGGACACTCGTGCCATCTGGATCAAAGCGTCGTTCCAAGCTTCCTGCATGGACTTACCCTCCGAAGCAGCCTTTTGAATTTGTACAGCAACCTCAAAAAGAAGCCTGGCCGATCTGTGCCGGTAGGCTGCCAGTAGGATCTCCAGGTTCATCATGTCGCTCTCCCTAACAGCCGTACAACGCTCAGCGTCTTTGCCGGTTATAATAGAGCGGAGGGACGGAATTAAGTACCGCGAGTCACACCGCCGGTACTGGCTAATGGCTTCCTCCTCATCGCTCTGAACGGCCTGAACCAGCTTTAGCAAGACCTTAACGACCTGCTGGGGGAGCATGTGATTGTCCCCCTCCACAGTGGGGTTCTGCAGATAAGTTGTCGCAAGTTCTGGCAAGCCAGAGTATTGCAGGAAACCATGGCCGCCGCACGCCTTGCGGCAGTCTTCGATGCCGTCGGCAGCAACAAACGTCGTAAAGGACTTAAGGGCAGATGTCGAAGCGTGAATGTCGGCCACCTCAGTCTTGAGGACGTCACCCGCTCCAGACACGAGGCGATGCTCAATGGCATATAGATGCTCAAGGACCTTCTTTCCAGTGAAGTGGAAGCAGTATGATTCGGCGATATGGGGGAAGAGACGGTGCTGTTGCTGCCGATAGTCGAGAATCTGAATCTCTTTCCTGTTGGATTCATCGAAGCCCTGCCTCCGCACAGCCGAGTAACGGACGGAGATGGTGCAGGCGATTGCAAGATTTTTGCCAGCCTCGTTGACAATGAGGGCCCGTACCTGCATCATGGTGACGTAGGAAACCTTCGATGTGGCGTCGTCGACAGTCTTTTTGGAGTATTTGCCATGTTTGTCAACATTTGCGAAGCGCATGGCCATATTGCGCCGGGGGATCTTAACTTTATCGAAGCGAGCAAAACCATTGTCCATGTTGTTGAGACCAATCTTCGGTCCAATATCACCCGTGATGACTCCCGGCAGCAGCTTATGGTCCTCCATCGAACGGAGAGGGACGAGAAAATTGTGCATACCGCGGTCCTTCCCAACCCCATCGATGAGACGAGCAATGACCATGGCGTGGTTGCTGGTGCGCCCGAGTGTTCCTGGCCAAAATTTGCTTGCAGTCAAGGTGGGAGAGTCGATGATCCACGACCCTCCCCTATCGCCTCCCTTGCTCTCGGGGACGAAGGTGGCCGTCGTCTCCAGGGCACGCACGTTGGACCCATGACCCAGTTCGGTCTGCGCGTAGCAGCCGATCATCTTCCAATCGCGGCACAGTGGGAGCCATTTAGCTTGTTGCTCGTCGTCGGCGAGCGTGCGGATGTTGGGGACGAACATGACCCAATGGAGGGCAGTCGGAGGATCGTCTGCGAGGCCGGCGAGGAGATGCGCAAAGTCCGGGGAGAGGGTCACCTCTCCATTAGCTTCGGGCTCAGAGCCTATGCCGTGCATTCGACATAACTCGATCAGCCGCACATGCTTGGCTAAGGCTCGCACGTGGCGTTCCTTCCGGTGCAGGTATGGATTATCCTCGTTGCTGAAGACGCCGGTTGGATCACGAGCGATAAGGGCCTCAAGCTGCCTCCTTCGCCCGGTCTTGTCCGCACCGCCGTCAATCAGGTTGGTGACTCGCTCTGTGTCGAATGTCGCCCGCGCCCGCTCGGCCTCCAGGTCGGGGTTCACGGTCATGTTAGTTGCAGTTTTGCGAGCAGAAACGTGTGTCCGAGGTGGAGGACAGTGATAAAGCGATGACAGCGAGGTGACGCAATGGCGCACGACGCAGGCCGCGTCAGTAATTATTAGAATAAATAATAATACAGTAATAATGGTATGTACATACGCATACGTATGCATACTGTAGCATCTCATACGTATTATTATGCATAATATGCACATAAATATTATGCATACTATGGATAGTACGCATACTACTAGAGTACTACGTCCGAGACAGCAAGTCGTTGCAACTTAGTGTCGTACGTGCTAGTATATATATATATATAATACATACATACTACGAGGAGCGCTCTTAAGACTAGTTAGAGTAGTAGTACTAGCTAGTACTACTCAGAGTATAATACTCCTAGAGTATGCATATTACGCTTACTAGAGTATTATTATTATGCATAATATTATTACGTTGCTAAGAGCTCGTAGTACATACGAGCTCGTACTATATATATATATAGTAATAATAATAATAATTATGCATATTATTTACGTGTGTAGTATCCATACATACTACGAGAGTACAACATGTATACATACGAGAGCTCGTACGATGTATTCATACTCCAGTACGTACAATCAGTCATCATCGGAACATTCGGGATTCATCCACAGTTCACAGTATCTTCCTGCCGCGACCGCGGCACCGCGCCAGAAGATACGAGCGACAGAGGACGTCGCCCCTCTTTGGCAAATAAACCGACGGAACAGCCGGCGGCCAATTCTGCTGCCATGGCGACGAGCGAATCATTCTCCAACCCGTCCATCCTGGATCGACTCGCCTCCCACACCCAGCAGACGCCCGACAAGCTTGCGTTTACCTTTCTGGGAAATGGTCCCAATGGTGGGAAGTTGGAGAAGAGCCTCACGTACCGCCAATTGTCCGAAGAAACCGATCGCATAGCATCGGTGCTCGACGCGACCGAGAATCTAGGCCGTGGCGAAGTTGCCGTGTTGGTCTATCCCCCCTCCCTAGACTTCATGGTGGCATTCATATCCTGCCTAAAGGCTGGCATAGTCGCAGTCCCCGTCTTCCCACCCCATCCGGCCCGCAGGGACACGCTCTTCGCCTTCTCTGGAATCGTGAGCGATTGTGGGGCAAGGCACGCACTGACATCCAAGACCTATAACCACATGAAGAAGCTGGGCAACATCAAGGAGACATTTGGCCGTCTCAAGCGGCCCAGTGCCAATGCACAGTGGCCCGAGCAGCTGGAGTGGATCGTCACGGATCAAGGGGAGGGCGCTTCTTCTTCGCCGGCTGATAGCACGCCCCCTCTCAACCTGCCGGCTCCGTCCGACTTGGCTTTTTTGCAGTTCACGTCAGGATCGACTTCAGAACCGAAGGGGGTAATGATTACGCACGGAAATCTATCTCACAACTTGACCATCATCACCGAAGAGCTGAGGGCGACCGATGACACTGTCGTGGTTTCGTGGCTACCTCAATACCACGACATGGGCCTTATCGGATCTTACCTCGGTGCGCTGTACTGTGGTGGATCGGGATATTATCTCTCCCCCCTGACTTTTCTTCAGCGTCCAATGATTTGGATGGAGGCAGTGTCGAAATATAGGGCGACGCATTTGCAAGCTCCCAACTTTGCTTTCAAACTGACGGCAAGAAAGTTCGATGGGAACAAAGGATCGACGCTCGACTTTTCTTCGGTACGGCATATCATTAACGCCGCCGAACCTGTGACCGCAGACAGTATCAATATCTTCGCCGATGCCTTCGGTCCCTTTGGCTTGAGGCGGGAGGCAATATATCCAACATATGGCCTTGCCGAGCACACCGTCTTCGTATGCTCGGGCGGCAAGCAGCAGTTGAGGGTAAACAAGCATGCTCTAGAGGTTGACGGCGTCGTGAAGGAGATGGCTAAACGAAGTGGAGACGAGGCCTCAACTACCTTGTTGGGTTGCGGTTTTCCTGCCCGACAGGGAGTTGATGTTCGCATTGTCAATACCGACGAGATAAAGGAGGTTGGCAATGATCTGGTCGGCGAAATATGGGTGCGTTCCCCGAGCAAGGCAGCAGGATACTGGAAGAAGCCCGGCGTTACCAAGACTGAATTTTGTGCAGCTTTGATTGTCGAAAATGATGAGGAGGGGAGCAGGCCCACGTCTACGTCTAGCGATTTATCTTTAGGATACCTCAGAACGGGAGACCTAGGTTTCCTTCATCAAGGCGAGATCTTCATCTGTGGTCGGCTGAAGGATTTGATTATTGTTGGTGGTCGTAATTATTACCCGCAAGATATTGAGGCAACAGCGGAAGGTACAGTGAACGTGCTTCGGCCTGGATGCTCTGCGGCTTTTTCAATTGACTCAGATGGTGCCGCCGACGAAGAAGTGGTGCTTGTTGCCGAATTGCGCGAAGCTCCAAGCACCAAGGAAACAGAGTCCATTTGCCAGCCAATTGTAGAAAAGCTCAGGGCGGCAATCAATCAACAGCATTCCTTGGGTCTTACCCACTTGATCCTTCTTAAACCACGGACCGTTCCCAAGACCACAAGTGGTAAAATTGCCCGTGCATGGTGCCGAAAGGCATTCGTCGGAAAGACACTTGATATAGTGTACAGCAAAGCTTACAAAGTTGGTGTTGTCGTGCCAGACAATTTCGAGTCCGCTGGAGCGCAAACATTGGTCAATGCAGCATCGGCAACAGCTCCAGTCGATCCTAAGGTTATTCGACAAATGGACAAAAGAGACATTCTCGAAAAGCTCATCAACGATGTTTGCCGGTTTGGTTCCTTGTCCCCCACCATGGTGGACCAGACCGCACCGCTTATAGGCGTCCTTGATAGTTTGAGCCTTTCGCAGTTCAAGGGAATGCTTGAAAGTGAATATTCAACCAAGCTTTCGGATGAATATCTCTTTAGGGAGGACACATCTCTGACGAAATTGGTCGAAGTAGTTAAGCTCGGATATGCGCCTGACGACAACGGTGAAAATGCTAACGCGGCAAGCACTCAATATGTTACTAACCCAAACAGTTCCGGAGGTATTGCAGGGGCACTGGGTTGCCCTCCCGGTGTTGTTTGTTGCGTAATATCCTAATTCTTTAAACTTAAAATATTAGCCGTCAAGCTCAGCCTCATCTTGCTCCCCGTCCATTTGGTACCCCGGACGATGCGATTTGTAGCAGTCATCTACCAATTTGCAGCATGATTCACAGGAATCGTCAAGTGGCCAGGCTACCTGACTACATCCTCCCTTGTTACTCCCTTGCACGCAAAGATACGGTGCCGAGAGAGACCGTGGACAAAAGTTTAAGTGACTTTGGCATACATGCTTCGGACACGGTGGGCACATCTGGTCAGATTTCGTTAACGCAGGGGTCGGTGGAGGAGGAGGTGCGCATCGATCGGGATCGCAGGAGCCACACTCTGAAGGAAATTCATCTCCGCCTACCTTGCGGCAGGCTTTTGACTCGGTAAGACCAAATGATACCATTAGCCATTCGATTCTTTGACGACAAGTATACCCCGATGCATCCATGCTAAGCTGCTCCTGGGTACAAGTATCTTTGCATTCACAGGTGGTAACAGAATTCTCTGTTTTCTCTCCATGACTAGAAGGTTGTAGCCCCTTGTTCATCGGTTCGTTAGTCTTTGTCTTGGAATGCCTTAAGACAAGAGGCTCGTCCACATCAGGTCTTGTGGCAATGTACCAAAGTGTGTTGGATCTTGAATGGCCGTTACCTCCCGCCGATTCAAAGACATCAGAATGAAGAGCATTGGCTTTTTCAGTTGCAAGTTCACGATGGCCAACGACGGCTAGCATTGCGAATTGTAAGACCGACCACCCCCCGTCTTCGCATCCCGTATCCGATTCGCAGCTATCGGCAAATGAGCGGTACACCTGCTGAACCCACTTGACGTTATCTCTTCGTTCTGCTATTGGAGTGAGGGGGATCAGTTGAATCCCGTAGGCTAGATAAGGAGCGTTACCAAACCAGGTTTGGAATTGCGCCATAGTATTCCACATCATGCCTATCACCGCAGGCTTGTATTGTTTCGGATATATATTACTGTCCGAGTCTCCATGCATCACGTGCCAGTATCTCTGAGCTGACCGAATTTCTGTTGCTGTGAGGAGTTGGCCCATCAAGGAAACCCTATGAGATCGATCTACTTTGTCAAGATCAGAAGCTTGTGAAGAAATGCCATCACCCCAAGCATGCACCATGACTTCACCAAACAGAGAAATCGCTTCGTCTGAACAAAATAGAGCAAATTTTTGAAGTTAGTTCATAGTGTCAAAAGTATAGTGTGATCACGCACGCAGGCATTAACGAGGAAACGAACGGGCGGGACACTTACAGGCATGGATAGCTTCACTCGAGGACTCCTGATTACGGCCGTTGGGATATGGCTGCCCTCCAAGTGTGGCAATCCCACTAGCCCAAGAAGATCCCAAGAACCAGTCCTTTTGTCTGAAGGCGGGGAAGTAATGATCGTGCACGGAAGGGTTTGCAAAATCGCGGATAAGGAGAAGAATTTTCTCAAAATTTTCGCGACCCCACTGCCGATCGTAGTTCGCGACAACGGCGGCAGCATAAATGAGATATCCGTAGTGGAAATGATGATCTGATTTGAAAGCAAGAAAGAGGAAAGTGTGTAAGACAATGACGGTATTTCATACATCATATAATGTATAAGAGAAAGGAGCGAGCAGTTCAAGTTAAGACTGGTGACCCTTACCGTTGTAAAAGCCGTTGCCAAAATTCAGGCCTGGATCTGAAAACGAAGGACAGTCAGGGAACGTGTTGGCACACTGTTGCGACTCTTGATCAAACAAACAGCCACAGCTCACAACTCCACCCCATGCGCTGTCATAAACAAACTTTGCCTCGGCATTGCCACTCAACCAAATTTCCACACCGCTGCGCAGCCTTGCGAGCGCTGATGTAATTCTCTCATCGGAAGGAAGATCAGCTTTTCTGCATTCTTCGACAATTTGTTTCAATTCTACAGCCGATGGATCGTTCAGATCAAAAGTGTCGATGTGAGGAGTGGCGGCCAGTCCTTTGAGTTCTGAACCAATTATGATGATGCGACCAAGCTTGGCAAGCATCTTTCCACTAAAATAGGTGTCACCGGCGCCATTCATGTAGTAGTCTGGTAGCTTGTAGTCAATATCGGTCTCCAAGGCTTTAGCCAAAGAAGGGATTGCACTATGGTGAGGCGGACGCAGCGCTACAAATGAAGGAGGGCCATCGAGATCTTCCTTCATTATCCACTTGATTCCACTAAGCAAGCATGCGCGCCCATGAAGTCCCTCAGAGCAGTAATGTGCTTCTGTTTTTTTGTTGGATCCAATAATTCGCTGAATGCTTTCGATGTGGTGCGGCAGTGCATACATCAATAAATGCTCGGATTTTGATTCAGGGTAAGACTTGATCTCTCCCATCGACTTTTTGTATTCTGAGATCGTGTCCGCGCTCATCGAACGTGCACCCCAATCAAAGTGAATCGCAGCATACTTCTCCGTTCCTTCGGAAAAGTCGTATTTAATCTTTGGATTTGACGGATACACGTCGGAATGTGTCCTAAGGAAATCGCCAAAATGCGACTTGCGCGCCTTGCCACCGTCGCAGAAGATGGGGTTCCGACCGAGCGTGCAATTATTGGCAAGGGCGGCCCGAATGTACAAGGGCTTCTCCTCCTCTACGACATGGATCTCAAAGGCGCTGGTCGTTGTCGTATCGATGACACCTGGGGGTGGAGGAGGGGCACCCATGGAGCTCCTGTCCGTGATACAAATGATCTTGGCGGGGCGACTGAAGAAGAGAAGCCAGTTCATGTCGGACTCATGGAAAGTAAGGGAGACTTCGTCCTCCACTAGGTATTCACGGTGGCCTTTCCCACTCGTTGCTGTGTCAAAATCGTTCACATCGGTGCACACAATCTTGCGCCCAGCATTGCCATCGATAATGGGAGAATCAACGATAGGCACCTGCGACGCTATGACTGGTGTAATGCCACCCGTGTATTTCATAGTAACGTAAGGCATGCCACGAATGATGCTCGTTCCCATGGCGGGGCAGGAGATTCCCGACAGCCCCCCCCCCTCCTCATTCTCCGTACACCCATCCCCCGTCCACTTGAGACCCAATCCAAGCTGGCTGGGGGGGGTATCCTCGTCGACGACGTACGCATGGCGCACTGTCCCGTCATCGAGGGCGCCAACGGTCAGCCCGTGCTTCTCCACGGTGTTCATCTGAACGATTGTATCGCTGGCCCAGAGATTGGGGAAATGCACCCGCACCCCCGGCACGGGCCCGACAAAGTCGACAATGTAGGGGATGGTGTAGGCCCGATTGGCCAAGGCGAGCTGTCCATCGCTGACGGACCCAATGAGCAGGTTCTGATACCATGCATTAGTAGGCATGGCCGGCCCGTCGGTGGCCTTGCCCGTGGAATTGGCCGCCGGCCCGTTTCTCCATGCGCCGAAGACGTCCCCGGGACCGGAATCCAGAGAACGGGAGTGGCAGGGAAGGCCTAGGTCGTCAGGCGACATGTACGAGACTGGCTCAGGATCGGCGTTGAATCCGTCCTCGACAAGGGGATGGTTGGGCACGCCACGCTCGACGTAAGGGGCGACGACCCCCCCAGTCCCCAGGACGTAGGAGGAGTACGAGGCCGAGGGCGGCGGTCGGTCCGGGGCAGTCGGAGGACGCCCGCCAGAACCGGCGTACGCCGCCGTGGCGGCCAGGACCAGCGCCACCGTCAGGGCCAGCGACGCCGGGGGGGAGATCCGCCATCCCATGGCCCTGCCCGGGTCCCCGCCGTCCAGGTCGGCGGCAGCGGCGGCACCGTCCGTCCCCGCCTCCCCGGCCTCGATGGCGGCGGCGGCGGAATCGCTCCTCGGGAGCGACCCGTAGCCGCCGAGGTGCGGCTGGCCCGGTCCCTCCTCCGCCGCAGAGCGGAGGAGCCCCCTCCCGGCGGCGCCCCCTGCGGCCGGACGGCGGGAGGGGGACATGCAAAATTGGGTGTCCGGACCGCTTCGTTGCGTTCTTGGGTTTGGCCGACGTGCGCTGTATGTGACTGAGGTGGGAAGGCGAGGATGAAATCTGGATGTTGCGTATTCCTTTGGATTCTTCGCCCTGTCTTGCACAGGATCGAGATCTTTCCCTTGTACTTTTAATGTAAAATGTCTTAGTAAGTACAGTAGGATCGCAAGATCCGCAGATCCGCCAGATCTGGATCTGTGGTCGGTGGGCGATAGGGGCGCGAGCGTGCGTCATTCGTCAGTCACGATTCACGATTAAAAGTAAAAAGTATCAGCCAAAGTGAAAAAATTTGGGTTTTTGATTTCGCGCCGCACCGCCCATACTAACCGTCAAGAATTCAAATTTTTGACTTGGTTGGGATGATACTACTGTTGGTCTTTCCTATGCATACATAGTACTAGCTAGTAGTAGGACTCTAGCTAGAGTACTAGCTAGTATGCATAATACAATAATATATATTTATTTTATATGCATAATAGCTAGTCGTACTGCTAGCTATTAGTATTATGCATACAGTGATATTTACTATCACTACAACTTGACTACTAGTACGAGCGTATTATCCATACACTTACTTACTACGACTCGTAGAAGGTATAGCAGCATACTGTATGCATACTACTAGCTAGTAGTATGCATACTATGCATACTTGTTGGTATGCATATGGATACAGAAAGCTAGCAGGTATGCGTACTACTAGTCTATTATTAAAAGGTACTCTAGCTAAAGTATAATCAAAATAAAATATAAAACATTGATGTCATGTCCTACATACTAGCTAGAGTACGTGTGTGTGTATGTCAAATGTCACAATCCACTTAACTTCACTTCACAAACACCAAGGTCTGATACTACCGTTACCAAAGCCACGACCAGCGCAGCCAGATCCAGGCAGCAGTCGAGGAGCAGCAACGATGGAGGTCGATGCGATGCCCACCCCCGCCCCCGCTCCCGCAGGGGAGGGTCCGCGGGCGGCCGCCCGGTCGGCGGTCCTGCGCCTGCTGGAATCGGCCGGCTTCGAGGACGGCTCCGGCGGAGGGGCCGATGCGGTCCTACCGCCTCCGCCGCCCTTCTCCGACGGAGAAGACGAGCGGACGCGCCAAATCCTCGCGTGCTCCGGCCTCGTCGCGTCGCTCGAGCTGGTGCGGCTGCAGCAGCAGAGTCAGCAGCAGAAGCAGCAGCAGAAGCAGCAGCAGAAGCAGTGCCAAACGCAGCTGAAGGGGCGGCAGCCCTCCTCGGCGTCTGCGGCCGGGGGAGACGAGAACGACCCCCCCGCCTCCAATGCGGGCGGCGATCACAGGTTCATCCGCACCAGCATGGACTACAACAACACCAGCTGCGGAGACGGAGCCGCAGAAACGGTGGCCGCCGCCGGGGTCCGGGACGCCCTTCCCGGCCTCCCGCCGGCCGCCATGTCGAATCTGCCCATGGCCCTGTCGTCCCTCCTGTCCGACCGGGTCGATCCCGAAACCCTGAACCCCGCGGCGAGGACCCTCGCCGGAGGAGCCCTGGCCGCCGAGATGGAGGATCCCGCCAAGAGGTCCAGGACGCTCTCGCCGCTGGCGCTCGAGGCGGGCAGGGCGTACGCGGAGCTCATCGGGATGGCAGGATCGTGGGGCGCGGGGTTGATCGATGTGGGCACCATGGCGGCCCTGGCCGCCCTGGTCCGCAGGTGGAGCGTCGAGTGCCGTGGCAGAGAACCAGGCGCGATCGAGGACGGCGACGGGGACGACGGGGGCACGGACGGCGGCAGCGGCGGGGGGAGGGGGAGGAAGGGCGGGGGCAAGAAGAAGAAGAAGGGCAGGAAGCGCAACGGATCCAAAGACGCAGACGGCAGGACGAAGCGGAGGCGCGGGGGGGTGGCGGCAGAGGCCACGAGGAAGCGCAAAGCAGACGAGGAGCGCGGCAGTGGCGAGGACCGCCCCCTCCGAAGGAGCCGCCGCGCGGCGGTCGTGGCGAAACTCAGCGACAGCGAAGGCGAGGAGGGGGCGAACTCCTCTTCCGAGGAGGAGGAGGAGGAGGACGAGGCGCAGCAGCCTGATGCCTCGACGGAGGAAATTCGCGCCGGCGGGGAGGATCGCGCCGCTGCCTACGAGGCCGCCTGTCGCTCGGAGCGAGAGATGGTCGCGGGCGGGCTCCGCCTGGCGCTCTCCCTCGCGAGGGTCCCAGTCCTTCCCGAGTTCGTCAACTGGTCGGCAGAGGCAAGGGAGGCCCTCCTCGACGCTGCTGTCTCGGCCCTGGCGTGCGCGTCGGCCCTGCTGGCGGCACCCTCCCGGCAGCGGGTCCACCGCTTCGGCGAGGGTGGGAGTTTTGCGAGTGGGAGTGGAGGGCCGGAGGAAGACGGCGAGGTGCGTTCCTTGTGCGAGGCTGCCGTCGATGCGTTGACCGAATCGCTCGGGAGCTGCCTCTCCCTAGGCGAGCTCCGTGCCCCCCCCCCCGCTGCCAAGACACCATCGCGGCAGAGGT
>Ga0315315_10002063_pt1 | contig 18435 bp, 16 predicted proteins | sample M140m3416metaG_FD_203699 | JGI IMG/M metagenome (GOLD analysis project Ga0315315, IMG submission 203699) | Ammonia-oxidizing marine archaeal communities from Monterey Bay, California, United States - M1 40m 3416 | ecosystem: Environmental > Aquatic > Marine > Intertidal zone | place: USA... | reverse complement strand
AACTCCTCGCTTGAGGATAAGCCAATGATTTTCGGGAAAGCATAAAATGCTCCGATAGGCGTTGTTAGCTGTATTAACGGGTGGTTACCTAATTTCTCCATGACGATATCCCGACCGATCGCGTAATTGTCTCTGAGCTCTGTGATGATATTTTCTCCTTCCGCTAACGCTTTTATTCCCGCTCTCTGAATAAAGGCGGGCGCACTGGTGTTATAGCACTCGGACAGTGTTGCCATTTGTTCAGAGATGCTTGCAGGAGTGATCATCCACCCCAGTCGCCAACCTGTCATTGCATAGGCCTTTGAAAATCCGTTTACAACGATCAATGGGTCCGTCTCAGAGGCTATTTCGAGGAAGGAAGGCGCAACATTTATGCCGTAGGTAGTCCGGTGATAAACTTCATCGGCTATTATGGTGATCTGCCTACTTCGGCAGAATTCTAACAACTCGTTTTGTTGTTCTCGTGACATGACCCAACCGGTAGGGTTGCTTGGGCTGTTAATATAAATCGCTCTAGTATTTTTTCTCACCGACTTCCTGACATCTTCTATCACTAACTGCCAACCATTTTTCGTCTGTAGTTGGCGCACACAGCTATACTCGGCTCCGGTCACCTGTATAGCTCGGTCAATATTTGGCCAGTGCGGGCTGACTATCAACGCGTGATCTGATTTGCTCAGAGTCATTTGACACGCAAGTGTAATCGCAGACATCGATGATCCCGGAACTGTTATCCGTTCATCCTTAATATCAACATTATAAATAGATTGCACATAGTTTAAGATAGCAGCCCTTAGTTCTGCTTTCCCTCTTGTATGACCGTAGAAGGTTTCGCCCGAGTCCAATGCTATTTTTGCTTCATCGCGAATTAAACTTGGCGTCGCTAGATCTCCTTCGCCGAACCAAAGTGGGATAACGTCTGGGTCGCCTAAACGTTGGAACGCAGTTTTTGTAATCCCGTTTTGTTTTAACTTTATAAATTCAGTTTTGAACATATGCTGTATTCCGAGAAATTAAAGAGAATCGATTGGTGAAAATACATTAATAATCCTATACCCTTTTAACATATTGAGACAGATTTTCGGGAGATTGTGGTAACGTGAAGCTGCTATTGAAGCGTTTGCATTGCACTTATGTTGCGCGAGTGGATGACTTTGATTTGTCGCTTGGACTTCGGGCCACTGAAATAAATGCCCTTAGAGATGCCTTAGACAAATATTCGATTCTAGTTTTCAGGCAGCAAGTACTGACTGACCGACAACAGCTTGAAATCGCAAGCTCCTTAGGGGGGAGTCTGCATCGAAAAACGGGGATAGCGACGCTAGGTCCGAATCGTTTCGGTGACGAGGCACTAACGGACATATCAAACATTGATAATAATGGAAAGATATTAAGCAAAGACGACAGACGTCGTCAGTACGGGCTCGCTAATCGACTATGGCATACTGACGCATCATTTCAGTCGCCCCGCGGGCGCTACTCCATGCTATCAATGAAAAGGCTCCCCGCATCTGGTTGCGAAACACAGTTTTGTAATTTATACGATGCATATCAACAGCTTAATAGACCGCTGCAGCAGAAGGTTAGTCAATTAGTGGCACATCACTCAATAGTACATTCTAGAGAATGTTTAGGTTTCACGTTTTCAGATGTTGAGAAAAATCGATTAAAAGGAGCCCAGCATCCTCTCGTATTTATGAATCCAACCACTGGAAGAAAAGCTCTTTATATTGCGGCACATGTCTCTCACATCCTAGGATGGGATATTCCAGATAGTCGTATATTACTCATGGATTTAATTGAGCATTCGACTCAATCTAAATTCGTATATCGGCACGAGTGGCGAGCGAATGATTTCGTTGTATGGGACAACCGAGCAACTATGCATCGCGGCATGGTATTTCAAGATGAGACTGAAAAGCGAGAAATGCGTCGCGTGACTACTCTAGATGACTGATTTTTAGCCTCAAGGATTTCAGTCTATTATTGCAACAGCCCGAGTCCAGCCAGCTGACGCACCTTTAATTTTCACTGGAAAACAACTGATTGTAAAACCTTTAGATGGAACTGATTCAAGATTATGTAACTTTTCTAGGTGGCAGTACCCGATCTCTCTACCAGCTTTGTGACCCTCCCAGATCAGGTCACTATTGCCAGTCTCAGCGTACTTATCTTTAGTATGGATAAATGGTGCGTCCCAACTCCAGCCATCCGTTCCAGTTAGTCGAACGCCTTGCTCAAGTAAATATAAGGTAGCTTCCCTGCCCATGCCACACCCACTCGAGACATAATCATCGTCCCCATATTTTTTCCCCGCCGCAGTATTAACTACCACTATTTCTAACGGACTTAGTGTATGCTTTATGCGATCCAGCTCGTTTTTTACGTCCTTGACAGTTACTACGTAACCGTCGTCAAAGTTTCTGAAATCTAGTTTTATCGCCGGCTGAAAGCACCAATTTAAATCTACTTCATCAATAGATATTGCTCTTTCACCTTGATTCATAGTCGAATGAAAGTGATAAGGCGCATCCAGATGAGTACCGTTGTGGGTCATTAGTTTAATCCATTCGATAGCCCAGCCCTCACCTTCAGGCAAGTCTCTTTCTTCGGCTCCAGGGAAAAACTTGATTACATCTTTAGCCGAATCTTTGTGCGTAATATAGTCGATATGAGGTTCATATCCGGGAGGATCTGATCTAACATCGTTTTCCAAAGGTATTGATATATCAATAATTTTTCGCGCCATTGACGTCTCCTTTCATTCCATGGCTTTTTTAATCATTTCTTTCACTTTAAATGGGGAAAGAGGGCAGGACATCACTTTAACGTTATGAACGCGGAGCGCATCCTCAACCGCGGCCATTAAAACTGTGCTTGTTGCAATACTCCCGTCTTCACCTGCACCTTTTGCTCCAACTGAAGTAGATGGAGATTTGCTCACGAGGTGATCGATTTCTATCTCAGGTGCAGCCCATACGGTCGGCATTCCATACTCTTTCAACGTATTTGCGAGAGGCTTTCCCTCATCATCGTATGCTAAATTTTCGTAAATAGTACCGCCTAATTGCTGGACAATACTTCCTTTAATCTGTCCTTGCAGGATGAGGGGATTAAGAATGACTCCGTGATCTGCAACCATCCAGATTTTTTTTACGTCTACTTTTCCAGTTTCGATGTCCACTTCTACGAGAGCTCCTGCCGCGCCATTTGCATGAGCGGGATAGAATTGCATACGTCCGAGATCATCTGGTTTCCAGTTGACCTGAGGATGTCTGTAGACTCCTAGAGCTTCGAGCAACGGACCGTCAGCATCGGCAAGAATGATTTCCGCTCCAGGTTGCACGTAAGCCGCGAAAGCTAGTTCTTTGAAGGATATTGCCAGTTCAGATTTAAGGCAGCTAATGACACCGTTTTTAATTGTGACTTCACTCGGGTCGCATTCAAATATCACCGAGGCGCCAATTTTGATTCTAGGAATCAATTTTTCGGTAGCGTTGATAATCGCTCCTACTGCAAACATTGCACCTCGACTCGAAAAAGTACCAGAACCGAAAGGTGAGGCTTTGGTGTCGCCCCAACTAACGGTGACATCTTCAATGGCGCAACCTAGTTGATCAGCGCATACTTGAGCATAAACAGTCTCGATCCCTTGTCCTAGACTCTGTATGCCAGTAATTACATGTACAGAGCCATCCGCGGCTATTCTTAGCGTAATTGATTCGTAATTTTGTGATGTACTCCCGGGAAAAGTGGCGCCTGCAGGTTCTATATAGGGGACTAATGCCAATCCCAGATGCCGTCCTTCACGAAGAGCATTCGCTTGCTCCTTTCTCAATTCAGACAACTTCATATTTTCAGCTAATTTCTCTAGACATTCTCTTAGGGTGCCATTTTCTATGATAGGGCCAGTGACTAACTGAAATGGGTATTTCTTGAGCAAGTTTCGTTTACGTATTTCTATGGGATCTATTTCTAATTTATCAGCGGCTTGGTCTAAAAGACGCTCAATCAGCATATTAGCAAGATCTTTTCCGTAGCCTCTGTAGGCATTGTAGGGTCCTTTGTTTGTGACGACACAGCGTATGTTCGTTCGGTAATTTTCGATGGTGTAAGGACCCGGCGCATAATTTCCGCCATTGAGCGGCATACCTATTCCACAACCTCTTTCTGCACCATCGCAACCCATATCTGCGACTATGTCAGTTTCCATCGCGATCACTGTCCCGTTTCGGTCAAACGCCGCGCGCGAAGTCGCATGATAGTCACGCGCTCCAGGCCCAGCATGCATCCAACCGGCCCGTGTCTCACTCCATCGAACAGGTGTATGGCAGAGCATAGTCCCCAGCACTGCAAAATATTCCGAATCGACCGACAATTTTGCACCAAATCCTCCACCTACGTCGCCTGCTAGTACCTCAATTCTACTTTCAGGGATGCCAAAAACCTGACCAATAGCCATCCTCATTTGGTGAGCAATCTGTGTAGACGCTCGAATAATCAAATGATCTTCGTCTTTGTCGTAATCAGCTCTTGCCACTCTAGTTTCCATGGGCATTGCGCTATATCGGTGTGACCCGATTTTTTCTTCTATCACGAGATCTGCAGAAGCAAATACAGAATTTACTTCACCATGCTCGAAACGTACTTCGACTTGGGTGTTTGTTTTCCACTCGGGATATAACAGTCTTTCAGGTTCGTCGATAGCGGAGATTATCGCGGTAGGATCGGTATTAACCGGCAGGTCACCGTATTGCACTTTTATACTTTCAGCAGCGTCCTCTGCGATGTAGGGGTCATCAGCAATAACCAGTACGACTGGCTCTCCATAAAAAACTACTTTATCAACGGCGAGCGCGTAGCGTTTTGGAAGTTTTAAATCTAGTAATTCCATTGTAGGCGCAAGCGGCTGCCAATATTTTTTTGCTTCTTCTCCGGTTATTACTCGACGCACACCAGACATTTTCTCTGCAACTTGCGTGTCGATTTTTAAAATTTTTGCGTGAGCTTTGGTCGAACGAGCCACGGCTGCATGTAGATCTCCATACTCACCATAATTATCAACAAAGCGTCCTTTCCCAGCGACCAATCTTTTGTCTTCTCGACGTTGTAATGGCTTACCAATCCAGTTATCACTCTTGCCAAGTGTAGATTCACTTTCTGCCAAAGGCTCCGCTTGTCCGTTTGCAACTTTTATGGCGTGGATAATATTGTTATAGCCGGTACATCTGCATATATTGCCCGCTATGCCATTTTTTATTTCTTCATCCGTCAGATTTTGCCCAGAATTTTTTTTCAGCAGATTCGCCGCACTCATTATCATACCTGACGTGCAGTATCCACATTGCAGAGCATGACAGCTGGCGAATGCTGTTTGAACCTTTTTTGTGATCTCCGATAAATCGGAGCCTTCTATTGTGGAAATGCTTTTTCCGTTAGCTCGGACAGCTGGGATCATACAAGATTTTACTGTTTGTCCATTCAACTCAATCGTACAGCTACCGCATGCACCTTCCTCACAACCGAAGCGAACACTTTTTATTGAGGCCTTATCGCGTAAAACATCAGTGAGCAGTTCTCTTGGGGTCACATTAACCGTATGACTTTCGCCATTCAGTTGAAATGAGATAGTTTGATTGGCCACTATAATTGCTCTCTGACAATCAGAAGGGTTCTTTTGAGCAAGACTTGGGCTAACTCCAATTTATAACTACTTGAGCCAAATTGGTCCGATACGAACTGATCAGCACAGTCCTCAAGCTTCGATATAACTCTGTGTAAAGTTGAGTCACCGTTTTTTACATTACCAGGGTCTTCCAAAGTGACTACTATTGGAGTACTGCATGTCCCACCTATTACAGCAACCATACTTTTTTGATTATTCACCACGCAAACGTTAACAAGAGCAAGGTCATTTGGTTGTCGAGAAAACTCTGTGTAAGCGCCTGCGTCGCCTGAATTTCTAGGGACTAGGATGGAGCTGACTAACTCGTTATCTAAACAATTTTTCTGAAATCCAGTAAAAAAGTCTCTGATTGCAACAGACCGTTCCAGCAACTTTTCATTGACTACTTTGATCTCCGCGCGACTAGCCAAAAGCGCCACGGACATATTTGCGCGTGGATCAGACCAACATATGTTGCCGACAACGGTGGCGAGATTTTTTACTTGAGTGTCGCCGAGTCTTGAAGCCGCCGCATGTAGCCACGGGAGTTCGTTTGTTATCACAGCGCAATTGAGTAGTTCACTGATCGTGGTGAGAGCACCTATTCGGATAGCATCCCCTGTGATTTGTATGTCGTTGCTAAAGCACTCAATTTTTTCCAATGACACCAAGCATGGAGTATTAATCTGTCTCATACGCAGAGCTGCCATCAAGTTTTGTCCACCTGCGATAGGTGTCCCATGTTTAAGATTCTGAAATGCCTGTGCCAGATTGGTGGGTTCTTCAAAAATATATGGCGCTGGTCTCATTGAATTATTTCTCTCTCGGTCCTGTTAGTTTTAGCGGTGTCGTAATCCTTAAAGAACCATAGCGATAGTTTACGTCATAGAATAGAAATCTCCAGTAAAAGTAGATAATATTTTTTTCAGTGAAACTGATACATTAGTAAAAAATTAAATCTATTCGACGCGGTGATGAATTATGAGCATTCCTGACTTAAAGACTTTCGGTTTTTCTGAAGATTATCAAGCGGTATACGATCTTGCTTATCGATATTCGCGTGAAGAACTTTATCCTTTGTGCGGTAAAATGGATGATGAGGAGTGGTTTCCGGAGGATGCCTTCAGGAAGCTGGGGGATCAGGGCTTACTTGGAGTCACAATTCCAGAGGAATATGGAGGTTCTGGACTTGATGTACTTGCCCAATGTTTTATATGTGAGGCTGTGGCGTACTGGAATCATAGTCTCAGTGCCTCATTACTCGCGAGCGACAATCTTTGTGTACATAACTTAGTGAAAAATGCTAGTGCGCTTCAGAAGGCTGAATATTTGCCCAGATTTTGTGATGGTAGCGCTATTGGTGCGTTGGGAATGACAGAACCAGGCGCTGGATCAGATGCTCTTGGCAGTATGGCAACAACAGCACGTAGAGATGGCGATGACTATATCTTAAATGGTAGAAAGTTGTTTATTACTAATGGTCCAATTGCTGATGTCTTGTTAGTTTATGCGAAAACTGATTTAGAAAAGAAACAACACGGCATATCTTCCTTTATCGTAGAAAAGAATTTTGAGGGTTTTTCCGTAGCGCAAAAGCTCGACAAAATGGGCTGGCGGGGTAGCCCGACGGGAGAATTAGTTTTTGATAATTGTAGAGTACCTGCTGGCAATTTAGTTGGAGAGGAAAATAGAGGCAATGTTGTAATGATGAGTGGCCTTGATGTTGAACGTGTTATAGGGGCATTTTTCTGTATAGGTATGGCTCAAAGGGCACTAGACTTAGCCGTTGAGTATGCAGTGCAGCGAAAACAGTTCGATCAACCGATTGGCAGTTTCCAATTGGTTCAAGGAATGTTAGCTGATATGTATACGGATTTAGAGAGTTTACGAGCACTCACCTATCAATTAGGAAGAGAAATTAAAGATATTTCGGTTGATGAAGCGGGGCGCGGCGGTGTACATAAGCGCTCGGCAGCAGCATTACTTTGTGCTGGTAGGACTTGCATGAAAATATTAGATTCTGCTGTGCAGATCCATGGTGGTATGGGGTGTATGCGTGAAAGTGAGGTAAATCGGCTTTATCGTAGCGGTAAAATTATGGAAATTGGCGCAGGGACCAATCAAGTGCGTCAAATTATTATAGCGGGCGAATTGTTGAAAGAGTCGGTAGCATAGATTCAAGAAAAACATCTTGAATATGCGATAGGAACTTTCTTGAGTAATTAATTTTTATGCAGTAATTTTTTTCCAAATTAAAGTGTGAACAGATTTCTGACCGTCCTGTCCTCGCATCGGGGGCGTTCTTAAAATTAGATTGCTTTCGGTGAGTTCGAAATAGCGCACTTGGTCATTCCCGGGCCAACTAGGCGCCGAGGCACCTTTGACGTGGTGAGTCACTTTTCCTTGGTCCGCATCAATTGTGTAGGTGCCAAAATAGCTTGTATATTCTTGGAAGGCTTTACGATATTCAGGATCACTCACTTCTGCAGGATTCTTTGACGCAAAAGGTTTTCGATCAGCTGACATTAATTGGGCCGCCATATTGCCGAGAGCGTCATAGTTTATTCTGCCGATCACTTTTTTTCCTAAAGGGAATGCTATTTTCACGCCTTCTTTTTCGGAGAAACTATCCTCTAATTCCCAGGTACCCGAAAACTCTTCAATTAAGCTTTCCATGATGCTTGACCTATAATTGTTATGGTTTGATTATAACCTAAGTGTAGCCGGTTATCTGTGACTACGCATATTATTTTAGCTCCTCAGTAGATTTTTTAAAGGAGGCGAGGCTGATCTCCGGAGGCGTTAGGTTGTACGAAATTAGATGCGCCGATTCCTATGAGGCGGTAGCGTAGATTTTTTGGCAACCGAGATTTATATAGTAAGTGTTGCACTAACATTATTAATTCGTGGAGAGAGCGAACTGGCTTGGGACTTGTTTTGCTGCGAGTAGTATTTTTAAAGTCGTGGGTTTTCAATTTCAGATAAAAGGTATTAGCTTGTAAATTTTTCGCGCCCAGTTGATTCCAAATTTTTTCTGTCAGTGGAAGCAATTCTGGCTCGATTTCCGCGAGAGTTTTGTCTTGTTCAAAAGTTGTTTCAAAGGATAGAGATTTCCGGATTCGGTTATTATTTACAGGGCTTAAGTCAATACCTCGAGCAAGATTAAAAAGACGTTTGCCAAATTTACCATACCAGTTCACTAGCTGTACCTCTGAGATACAAGCCAGTTCAGATACGATTCGTATATTTTTATTTTTTAAACTGATTTCAGTCGCCGGCCCTATTCCAGGTATTTTGCGAACTGGCAGTGTGCTTATGAAATTTAGAACTTCTTTTGGTTTCACTACACAGATCCCGTTTGGTTTGTTCCAGTCCGATGCTATTTTGGCAATAAATTTATTTGGCCCTACTCCGGCGGATGCATTTAAATCTGTGACTTGCTTTATTTCCGTTTTTATTCGTTGTGCTATCTCTGTAGCTGATGGTATTTCTGGTTTATTTCTCGTCACATCTAAATAGGCTTCATCCAATGATAGGGGCTCAATTAGGTCTGTATATTTCCTATAAACTGATTTTACTTCATTAGAGATTTGACGGTATAAATCGAATTGAGGGGGGACAAAAACCCCGTCAGGACAGAGCTTTTTTGCGCGAGAAGCAGGCATTGCCGAGTGAATTCCAAAAGAGCGTGCCTCATAAGATGCCGCACATACAACGGATCTTTTGCTTGGCCAAGCAACGATAACGGGCCTACCAATTAAATCCGGTTGCTCTCTCTGTTCCACCGACGCGTAGAAGGCATCCATGTCTACATGAATAATTTTTTTCAGCGAGTATTCGTCACTGGTTGACTGCATATAAAGTGTTCAACTTGCCTTATCTAAGTTTCGCAGCTTAAAGCGCTGAATTTTTCCAGTAGCAGTCTTTGGTAATTCATCGACAAATTCCACCCATCGCGGATATTTGTAGGGAGCTAGACTTTGTTTTACGTACTCTTTTAATTCGTCAGCAAGCGACTCGGAGGCGTCTTCTTCAGTGTTTAGCACGACATAGGCTTTCGGTTTGACTAAGCCTTCTTTATCTTTTTGCGCTACAACTGCTACTTCTAAGACGGCCAGATGCGTTGTCAGGGCATTTTCAACTTCAGTGGGTGAGACATAAATCCCTCCTACTTTCATCATATCGTCGCTGCGCCCGCAGTAAACATAAAAGCCTTCATGGTCGATTTCATATTTATCACCAGTTCGTGTCCATTCGCCTTGGAACGTGGCGCGAGACTTTTTCTGATTATTCCAGTACATGAGAGCCGCACTATCTCCCTTGACGTAAAGCTCTCCTATTTCACTCTGATTTACTTCAACGCCATCTTCACTAAGAATTTTCAATTCATATCCATCTAGCGGCATTCCAGTAGTCCCGTACTTATAAGAATCTTCTGTATTTGAGAGGAAAATGTGCAACATTTCCGTGGAGCCGATACCATCAAGAATTTTTATGCCGAGTTTTGCTTCCCATCTCTTGGCCAGATCGATTGGAAGCGCTTCTCCGGCGGATGTGCATAGGCGAAAAGACAGAATTTTTTTGTCAGGGAATTTTTCATAGTTTAATAATGCTGCGTACAGTGTTGGGACCCCGAAGAATACTGTCGGACTATATTTGACCAGTCGCTGTGTCACGGATTCTGGCGTTGGTCTTTCTGCCATTAATATTGTAGTCGCTCCTGCACTGAGCGGAAAGGTCAAGGCATTCCCTAACCCGTAAGCAAAGAATAATTTCGCAGCGGAAAACAAGACATCATTTTCGGTAATTTTGAGTACAGGATCTGCATAGTTTTCGACGGTTGTTTGCAAGCTTGAATGTTTGTGTACAGTTCCTTTTGGCCGCCCTGTCGAGCCAGAAGAGTACAACCAGAAGCAAGGCTCATCTTTGTGAGTCTCTTCATATGATAAAGACGGCTCATGACTCGCGACTAATTCACTTAGTTCTTCTCCTGGTCCTGAAAAAATAATTCTTTCTAATGTTGGTACTTCTTCTATTAATGATACAAATTGGTTAGATAGAGACCTGTCTACGATGGCAACACGTGCTCTGCTATCTTTCAGCATGTACGCGTAATCGTCTTTAGTAAGAACCGTATTTGTGAGTACTGGGATTACGCCTTTGTATATACATCCGAGAAATGTAGACGGCAACTCGAAGCTATCCAACATACATAGAAGTACTCGCTGCTCTCTCTGTAGTCCAATTTCTTGGACAGCCGAGGCAGTCCTCTGCACTCTTTTTTCTAAATCATTGAAGGAGTATGAGCTCACATCATCTATGTACGCGATCTTTTTAGCGAGGCCGTTTAAGGTGTTTTTGCTTACTAGCTCTGCAGCGGCATTATACGAACTCATAGTTCAGAATTCCGGCGCTAATGTTAAGCGCATGCCTTCCAACTCAGGCGTGTATTCAATTTGACATGCAAGTCTCGAAGTTTCTTGAAAAGAACCAGAATCCTCCACCATTACTTGCTCATCATCGTCACGTGTTCCACTTTTTGTCATCCAGTCTTGTGCCATATAAACATGACATGTAGAACAAACACAAACCCCACCGCAAATTCCTTCGATAGGAAGGCCACCATCTCGAAGAATTTCCATTAAATTTTCTCCTTCCTGCGCTACGATCTCATGCTCCAACCCATCTCTATCAGTGACAAATATTGTGCCCATAATTACAACCTTACATACTCAAAGTCTATAGCTTGATTATTAATACCAATTCTTGGCGGCGCAATCCAGCTAGCAAACTTTCCAGGTTCTGTTACTTGAGTCATTAGGGATTTCACATATCCATGATCTTTGTCTGAAGGTAACCAGCTTGGACTATGTTTGTTCCACTCCTCCTCAGTCATAGTGACTCCCTCGGGGCTCACGTTTGCTTTTGCAAAAGCACCTATCTGACGATGAAATGCTCTATGGGGTAGCGTGATCTCAAAATCAATACCAGCATCTTTGATTAGCTTGTTCCAGCGATTGATGCCACGTTGACAGTCTTTTATATAATCATCGCGCAGTCGTTCGTTAATGGAGTTCAGTGCCGGCACTTCCTCTTTTTTTAGCATGTTATTAGCGAAAGTAGTTATCTCGTACGGCTCATCTTTTAGCGAGTGATCGTCCTTAATAAATTGTTCTTGATATCGACCTTTTAGTCCTTGCGTGAAATAATTTGCGGCGTTGGTAGATAACTCCGCGCCGAATAGATCTTCCGACACACTAAAGTGGAAGTTGACATATTTTTGCAAAGTGGGGAGGTCAATTGCCCCATGCTTTCTTACGTCATCTGTTTTGTACTTATTCATGACGTCGCATGCTTTTTGTATGATTCGCGCTACACCAGTTTCACCGACATACATGTGGTGAGCCTCTTCTGTGAGCATGAATTGACATGTTCGAGCGAGTGGATCGAACGCAGACTCGGCAAGAGAGGCGAGCTGGTACTTTCCGTCTCGATCCGTGAAATAAGTAAACATATAAAATGACAACCAATCAGGTGTCTGCTCGTTAAATGCTCCTAGGATTCTTGGTTTATCCGGATCACCGGACCGTCTCTCAAGCAGTTGTTCCGCTTCTTCCCTACCGTCTCGACCAAAATGCGCCATAAGAAGGTAGACCATCGCCCATAGGTGTCGCGCTTCTTCAACATTGACTTGAAAAAGATTACGCATATCTATCAGAGATGGCGCAGTGGCTGCTAATACTCTTTGCTGCTCCACCGAAGCCGGCTCGGTATCTCCTTGGGTAACAATGAGTCTCCTGAGTGGACCCCGGTATTCACCTGGAATTTCGGTCCAGACTTTCTCGCCTTTGTGATCGCCAAATCCTATGCGTTTTTCCTCAGTATTCGAGTCCGCTAAAAAGATTCCCCAGCGATAATCAGGCATTTTAACCGAGCCGAAATGCGCCCATCCTTTCTTGTCTACGCTGACAGCGGTTCGTAAATACACCTCGTTTTCCTGATATGCATCTGGGCCGTATTCTTTCCACCAGTTGATGAACTTTGGGTGCCATGATTCTAGTGCTCGGAGTAAACGACGATCCGACGCTAGATTTACGTTATTTGGAATTAACTGGTTATAGTCTATTTGGGCACTCATAATAATCTCCGTTTCTTCATACTCGCTCTTTTTTAAATTGCGCACGTTCTCCTGTTCCGTAAAGAACTAATGCGCCTTTGTCGCCAACAGCGTTGGGTCGTTGAAAGATCCAGTTTTGCCAAGCTGATAGTCTTGAAAAAATCTTCGACTCAATGGTTTCGGGACCAACAAATCTAAGATTTGCCTCCATCCCTGACAACGCATCGGGTGAAAACCCAACCCTCGATTCTATTGTCATACGCAATTCATCCTCCCAGTCGATATCATCCGGTACAAATGTGACTAGTCCTAATGTTTCTGCTTCGGGTGCTTTAAGTGGAGTGTGGCAATTCTCTTTGATTGTCTTTAATTTTAAATCTCGACCAAAAAATCTACTTTCCAAGCGAGTAATACCATTAACCATTTTACAAGGACCGAAGTTAAAATCTGTAAGCGTGATAGTGGCATCGGTCTTTTCGCTAAACTCAAATTGTCCTAGCAGCATATAGCTTTGGTCTGCGACAAAAACTAGCTCAGCAAGAAAACCTACAAAACAGCTGCCAGGCTCAATCGCCGTGATTAAACTACGGGCAGTCACATCTAATCGTTTGAAGGTGCGCTCGAACATTAAAACGGTCTCTTTAATGAACCAGTGATCTTCATAGTCCTTTAGCAACTTTTCAGTTGCTAGAATATAGCTTCCATCACCTTGTGTTTTGAAAACCCAAGTTCCGATTTCTTTTTCATTGAACCTCATATGTAAAATAGCATCATCGAGTTGCCGAGCGAGTGCCAGCGGCCAAAAATCACATCCTAGCTCTTCGATATCATTTAGTGTTTCTGGGACGGGTTGTAGCGAGGATGTGATCAAAAATTCCGCGCATTGCGTGTCACGATTTATTTTAATTTCTAAATCATCATATATCACTCCACTAGCTGAAAAATTACGCTTCAATGGTTTAAGGGATATGCCAGAAGAAGAAACAATTTTTTGGTTTTCTGCAGCAATGTCTTTAGCTCTCTTGCGAATATCGTCAACAAAAGACGAAGCAGGACTTACTTCGTCAACTAGTCCCCATTCGACTGCTTTTTTACCTCTGATCCCTTCTTCTAATGTGCAAAAAAAGTCTGCTCTATCTCTTCGGACGAGACGCTTGTCCACGAGTCTTGTCAGACCACCTGTTCCAGGCAGGACAGCTAATAGTGGAAGTTCTGGGAGCGATACTGAGCTGTTCCCGTCATCAACCATGAAGATTTGCTCGCAGGCTAGAGCCATTTCATAGCCGCCTCCGGCGCAAGAACCTTTTATTGCGCAAATGTATATTTGTTCTGACTCGCATGTCGCATTTTCAATCGCATTTCGGGTTTCATTAGTGAATTTGCAGAAGTTAACTTTATGCGCGTGATCCGACAAGCCGAGCATTTTTATATTTGCGCCAGCGCAAAAGACCTTATCATTCAAAGAATGAAGTATCACGCACTTCACTTCAGGGTGTTCAAATCTCAGTCTAGATACTGCATCGTGGAGTTCTATATCGACGCCTAAATCGTAGGAGTTTAGTTTTAATTGGTAGCCATCTACAAGCGTCGCATTTTCATTTACCCCTAACCCTAGCCACGCGATATCGCCATCTAAGTCAATCTTCCAATGTTGGTAGTCATTTTCAGTTAATTGAAAATTTATGGGATGACGATTTTCAGTGGCAATTTTTTGTTCGTGTTCTGCTTTCATTCTATTATCTCTTAGTAGGGCACTACATTTTGTTTGACGGATATAAATTTTACAGACTCATCAACAGTCGTTTCAGACGTATCAACTACGTGATCTGCTTGTTCGTAAAGTCTTAGTCGACTACTAAGAATATTCTTCAAATCTGTCATCGCGTTGGCACTTGAAGACATTGGCCGGTTGTCTCCTTGTCGAATAACTCTTTCCATGTGTTCTTCAGGAGAAGCCTTGAGCCATATAGTTTCGCACTTGCTCAGAAGCAGATTATAAGAGTCGGGTCGTAGGACGAGACTTCCTCCAACGGCTATTATCGAACGCACGCTGCTTTCAAGGCAGCTTTCCAAAGCTTCTTTCTCCATGCGATGGTAGTTAGATTGTCCTCTTAGTGAGAATATTTCGTTTGTGTTCATTCCAGCGATTTGCTCGATTCGCTGGCCTAGTTCAATAAATGGCATTTTCAGACAAAACGCTAGCTTCCGGCCAATAGTACTTTTACCAGCTCCCCTGAGCCCTATAAATGCGATATGATTTTTTGTATCTGCTCCACTATTTTTAATATTTAATTGTTGTTTTAAATATTTTAGAGTCGCAGAATTTGCACTACGAAGCATTTTACAAAAATCTAGGTACTCTTCTGACGCATCTGGGCGTTCATCAACAAGATCACCCATGGTAACTTCTAGGTGTGGCGCAATTGAACTTAGTATTTGAAGGGTAGGATTGCCTTTTCCAGATTCTAGAAGTGCAATATAACGCTCTGAAACCTCTGATATTTCGGAAAGCTTGCGTCTCGAGATACCTTTTCCGATCCGCAGAGATCGCACTCTAGTCCCGATAATTTCTGTGTAACTATTTGTCCGCAACAAAATGACTTTTTCCAGTAGAGTTAATCCTTAATTGTGCATTATATTGCAAAATAAAAATTGGTAAAGAAGTAATATAGTGCATAAATAAAGTGTTTCTTAATCGGTTACTTTTTTGCGCTTTCACTAAGTGCTTATTCGGCAAAATAGCCATATGATGTCCCAATTAGCTGTGAGAGTGCCTATTAAAGCGGAGTTTAAAGAATAAATGATCACGATTACTACGGAAATACGCGACAGACGTAAACAAAAATATGACAAAGGAAAGCTGCAACAACGACTGCGTCGGTTAACAGGTCGAGCGATTACAGATTTTGGAATGATAAATGAGGGCGATAAAGTTATGGTTTGTCTCTCGGGGGGCAAAGACTCTTATGCAATGTTAGAACTGCTCACCCGACTTCAAGAGAAAGCACCTATAAATTTTGAATTAGTGGCGGTGCATTTGGACCAAAAACAGCCGGACTATCCCTCAGGGATAATGAGAGCCTTTCTGGAAAGGCTCAATATTGATTACCATATTATCGAGCAAGACACATATTCTACTGTGAAAAGAGTAGTCCCTGAGGGTAAAACTATGTGTGGATTGTGCTCCCGATTAAGACGAGGAATACTTTATCGGTTTGCATCGGATAACGGATTTACTAAGATTGCGTTGGGTCATCATCGAGATGATATTGTTGAAACGTTGTTTTTAAATATGTTCTTTGGCTCAAGGCTAAAAGCGATGCCTCCTAAATTACGCAGCGATGACGGAAAACACGTAGTTATTCGCCCACTAGCTTACTGCAAAGAAGCTGATATTCTCGCGTACGCTAATGCTCAAAAATTTCCGATTATTCCCTGTAATTTGTGCGGCAGTCAGGATCAACTGCAGCGCGTAAAGATCAAGCAAATGTTAGCTGCTTGGGAAAAAGAATCCCCCGGTCGAGTAGAAAATATATTTCGCAGCATATGTACGGTTGTGCCGTCCCATCTTGCCGACCAGAATATATTTGATTTCCAAACCCTAGAAAAAGTGTCTTAGCTGCTATTATTATTTTCATTCTACTTTGCGTTTAAGGAGACAAGTTCTATGAAAATCGGTATTTTTTCGATATTGCCTGATGTCATTGCGGATCCTGCAGTTGTAGCAAGGCATGCGGAGGAATTAGGCTTTAGTTCTTATTGGGTTCCGGATCACATTATACTGCCCTCTACTTACGATACTGAATATCCAGGAAAAGGATTAGAGGATAAGGAACCAGATTATTTGTGGCAAATGCCTGATCCTATGATCGCACTTATGCGCGCCGCGGGTGCGACCTCTACTCTTGAGATAGGTACGGCTGTTTTGCTTGCTGGTGAGCGGCATCCACTCCATTTAGCTAAGGAGGTGGCAAGTCTAGATAGTTTTAGTAAAGGAAGATTTCATTTTGGTATTGGGGCTGGTTGGTGCCGCGAAGAGGCGGAGATTTTAGGGGTGGACTTTGACCACCGTTGGGGACAAATTAAGGAGGCTGTTAAAATAATGCAGTCTTGTTGGACTGATCCTGAAACAGAGTTTCATGGAAAATATTATGATTTTCCAGCGGTTAGATGCTATCCCAAGCCTCATCAAAAACCTAATCCGCCTGTCTATTTGCCTAGTATTATTGTTGGCGGAGAGTGGTCGCAACGAGTTTTCAAGCGCATCGTAGAGTGGGGTGACGGGTGGCTGCCTGTTGTCGCTGATATCGATCAAATTGCTATAGGGATGAGACAAATGCGCGATTTAGCGAACGAGAGTGGTCGCTCGGACAAGAAAATTCTAGTTAATGTTTTAGGGGGTAACGGGCAGTGGCGTACTCGAAAGGAGATAGATTCGTTTGTTGATCTAGAAGTCGATCAAGTGACATTGTGGTTGCAATCGAGGGATGTAGATGGAATACGTAAAGAAATGGATAAACTTGCCGCTGACTTGTTAGCTTGAACGAGAACGATTTATATTCTCTGGTCCATACTGGGACTGAAGGTGATATTGAATTTTATGTCCGCGCTTGTAAGGATGTGGAGTGGGTGCTGGAACTTGGTTGTGGTAGCGGCAGAATGGGATGCCCTATCAGTCGGGTAGCAAAAAATTATCTAGGGATAGATATTAATTGGGAACGAGCCCGACTTGCGACAAATAGAGGCATAGTGTGTTACTGCGCTGATATGATTGGTTTCCAATTAAATCGTCGATTTGATCGCATAATTATGCCTTGTAACACCATTTATTGTTTATTGTCGGAAGACAAACTTATTTCTTGCTTGAAAAATATTGGACAGCATTTGGCAAAAAATGGACAACTCGTTTTTGATGTTTTTGTAGCATACCATCAGAGGATGGTATCGCATATCTCTAAGTCTCGGCAGGATAATGGCTGGGTTAAAGAAGTTCACTACAAAAATAAGATTTGGGATGTCTATGAGTCAGTCGAAATTCTTCCTGGTTCAGGCAGACTCGATGTGCATTATTCTCACAAATGTCGCTCTACTGACGAGCAGATCGAAACTAAAATTCCCCAGCGTTATTTTTCACATAACGAACTCCCGCAGTTGCTGGGCGAAGCCGGTCTTATGATGATATCAATCACGGGCGGATTTAGAAATGAACCCTTATCTGATTCTTGTGAGCGTATAGTTGTCAGGGCGACTCTAAGCCGTTAGGGATGATATCTTTACTCAAGATCAGGTGCTGCTGTATGTGCAAGCCGTGATCGGAGTTTCTCCAGTGTATCAAGTCCTGTTTTTTGGCTACTTTTTTGTTCTGAACCATTCCTTTCCCATTCAATCTCACTTTGAGGCAGCTCATCCAGAAATCGGCTAGGTTCGCATATCTCTACTTGTCCATACCGTTTTCTGGTGTTGCAATAAGTCAGGGTGAGAGTTTTCATTGCTCGAGTGATTCCTACGTAAGCAATACGCCGCTCTTCTTCAATTGAAGCGTCATCTGTGCTTGCGTGATGCGGTAGAATTCCTTCTTCGAATCCAGCTATATAGACGTGAGGAAATTCAAGGCCTTTCGCAGCATGCAATGTAGTTAACGACACGCTACCTG
>Ga0315315_10002060_pt1 | contig 18441 bp, 19 predicted proteins | sample M140m3416metaG_FD_203699 | JGI IMG/M metagenome (GOLD analysis project Ga0315315, IMG submission 203699) | Ammonia-oxidizing marine archaeal communities from Monterey Bay, California, United States - M1 40m 3416 | ecosystem: Environmental > Aquatic > Marine > Intertidal zone | place: USA... | reverse complement strand
AAAAAGGAGGGTTATTTTTAATTTGAAAGAAAAAATTGAAATTCTAAGATTTGCAACAGCTGGAAGTGTGGATGACGGAAAGTCAACTTTGATAGGAAGATTGCTATATGATTCGAAAGGAATATTCACTGACCAACTTGAAGCTTTAGAAAATGACTCAAGGTCAAAGAACCAAAAGCATATAGATCTTGCTCATCTTACAGATGGACTTAAAGATGAAAGGGAACAGGGCATCACAATAGATGTAGCATATAGATATTTTTCAACACCAAAAAGGAAATTCATTATAGCAGATACTCCTGGACATGAAGAGTACACTCGAAACATGTTTACAGGGGCTAGTAATTCAAATCTAGCGATTATTTTAATTGACTCTAGAAAAGGAGTCTTGAAGCAATCTAGAAGACATTTATATATCAGCTATTTACTAGGGATTAGGGATATAATTGTGGCTGTAAATAAAATGGACCTTATTCATTATAGTGAAACAGATTTCCTTGCCATTAAAAAAGATTTTACCAAAATAGCAAATAAATTATCTATGAAATCTATTAAATTTATACCAATTTCCGCACTAAATGGGGATATGATTGTCGAAAGAGGAGCAAATCTTCAATGGTACAAAGGTGATACTCTATTAAATATGCTTGAAAATACAACAATTGAGCTGGATGCAGAAGCACATTACTCATCTTTCCCTGTTCAGCTCGTATCAAGAGTTGATGATAATGACGTTAAAGATTTCAGGGGCTACATGGGCATGACGGCTTCTGGGGAATTTAATATTGGAGATAAGATTCAAATACTCCCAGGAAAAAAAGAATCTAAAATAAAAAGCATAATTGTGTCAGGGTTGCATGCTGAAAAAATATCTAAAAATCAATCCGGGACCTTAATAATAGAAGACGAGTTACAAGTTTCAAGAGGCGATTTAGTCGCTTCATTAAACTACAGTCCAAAAATAGGAAGCACAATCACCGCCCAAATATGCTGGATGAGCGATGAAGAGCTTAGTCTTAAAAAGAAATATCTAATTAAACACAGCAATAAAACCTCTAAAATCTTAATTAAAGAAATTATCAATAAGATTGATGTTGAGTCTTTAGATGAAGTACCATCAGAAGAATCTATAAGAATGAACGACATAAGTAATGTAGAAATTAAGATTCAAACCGACATTGTTTATGACAAGTACGAGTACAACAAAGTCCTTGGCTCCTTTATAATTATTGACTCTGAATCAAATAATACTGTTGCCGCGGGAATCATTAATTAATGGAAATTTTCATTATTTCTATATTAAGTCTAGCTTTAGCATTTAATGTTGGTGCAAATAATGCAGCTTCATCAATGTCAACAATATTTGGCGCAAAGATAATGTCTAAAATTGGGACAGTGTCTTTGGCTTTTATATTCGTCTTCTTGGGCGCTTCTTTATTTGGTGAACAAGTTGTTGAGACTGTTGGTAAAGAATTGCTAAATACCGACTTCTTGAGTTTAAATTCTTACTTTATTTATTTGATATTAATAATACCAATTATCGCAATCATAATCGCGAACAGATTTAAAATTCCAATAGCTACAACACATATTGTTGTCTGTACAATATTTGGTATAGGACTAAGCTACAACACATTAAATACAATTAAAACAATAGAGATTGTGGCTTGGTGGGTAGCTACGCCTATTATTATTTGGCTATTAAACTTTCTCATAGGCAAATATATTTATTTTGAATTAATTGATAAGCTTATCAGTTTGGATGGTAGAAAGACTCAAAAAATTAGTTTTACTCTGAAGTTGCTATTAATTTCATCTGCATGCTTTTTAGCTCTTTTTGCAGGTGCTAACAATGCTGCAAATGCTGCTGCACCTATGGTTGGTCTCAATCTAATATCTGCCAATGATGCAGCACTCATTTCTGGTTTTTTTATGGCACTTGGTGCCCTACTGTTTGGAGGAACTATTATTGAAAACATAGCAACTAAAATAACCTCGCTTTCAATTATAAGAGCAATCTCAGTAAACTTTACTGGAGGAACATTTCTTGCCGTGGCATCTTTATACGGAATACCAATATCTATGGCTGAAATAATAACATCCGGAATAATAGGCTTTTCATGTTCCACTTCTGGATTCTCTGAGACATTTAAAAAGAAAAGTGTTTTTCAAATAGTATCTTTTTGGATATTGGCTCCAATCATTTGTGTATTTGCATCTTTTTATATTACTAATATTTTAATTGGTGTCTCAAAATGAACGATAAAATCATAAATTTCAATAATAAATTAATAAATAAAACACCGAAAGAAATACTTAATTGGGTATTACAAAAAAGTAAGAACCCTATTTTAACTACCAACTTTAGACCTTATGAATGTGCAATATTACATCTGTGCTCTATTGTTAGGCCCAACATTAAGGTTGTATGGTGTGATTCTGGTTACAATACAAAGGCGACTTATCTTTATGCACAAAAGATGATAGAGAAATTAAATCTAAATATAAAAATATATGTGCCTAATCAAACAAAAGATTACAGAGATGCGATCTTAGGGGGTATACCCAGCATTGATGACCCTATTCACAAAAAGTTCACAGAAGAGGTTAAGTTAGAGCCTTTTAGAAGAGCAATGTTTGAAATACGCCCAGACCTTTGGATTACAAATCTTCGAAAAGGCCAAACAGACTTTAGAGATTCAATAGGAATCCTTAGTCAGACAGAAAACGGTCTTTTAAAAGCCAGCCCCTTTTATCATTGGACAGATAAAAAACTGGATGAATACATGAAAGAAAATATTTTAGAAAATGAATATGATTACTTTGACCCTACAAAAGTGGAGGAAAAAAGAGAATGTGGATTACATGATATTTGAAAAAAGGCGAAAAAAAAAGTTGAGTTTTAGTGCTAATCTCTTAGCTTTCTACGTGAGACAAACAATTTTATCTCTAACTCAACCTGATGAATACAATTTACACAAAAATGAAACTTTTGTCAATATTTTTTTAAATTTCTTTTGCTTCAGATACCTCCTCAGGAACGAATATTGAGCCAATAGGCAATAATATAGCATCCCCAAGCACTGTTATGACTCTAAAAATTAATATTCCAATGGTAGGATCATCGGGACCGTAAATAGGAGAAAGAAGAGCTATAACAATAAACTCTCTAATTCCTATACCACCCGGTGCTCCAGGAATAATAAACATTCCAAGCCAAGTTATTGTAAATAATGAGACTACATAAAAGAATCCAATGTCCATTCCAAGCAAGCTAGAGAAGACAAAATACTCAACACAGCCCATTCCCATAAAAAAACAAAGTAAGAGAACAAATAATTTCACTATTCTCATTAGATTTTCGGATGAAAAAGCGGACTTATAGTTCTTTAAAGCCTTAAATAAATAGAAAGTTATAGCCAAAGCACCAAAAATCAATATTCCAAAAGAGAAACCTTTAACTTTACCGCCAGAAAAATCTCTGATTTTACCTATTAATTCGTCTGAAAGACTAAAGGATCCTGTATAAACTGATGTCAGAACAATTATTAGCCCTATTAAAACCATAAAAACTATCTCTAAAAAATAGCTTTGTACTACATTTGCCTTTGAAGGCCCAAGCTTAGTTGCAAAATATATCCTTGCAATAACATGCATCAAATTAGATGGAATATATTTATAAATCTGTGTCTTAGTATAGATACCTATTATTCTCCACTTGGGGAGTTTGGATCCATGCAGAAGCTCTAGCATATATCTCCAACCAGTTGCTAAAAATCCCATTAGAACAACATAGATGGCTATAAAAACTAAGAGTAAGGGGATCCAAGAATAGCTTAATTTTTGCTTCGCAGCCTCTAAGTCTATATTAACTACGTATTTATAAACAAAATAAAGTGCAGCAAGACTTACAAGGTAACCTAAAATTTCAATTATTTTCTTTTTTAAAGGTTTTTTAGTCTCATTTTCGCCCAATTTGCTGTCTCCAACTGAAATTAATTGTAGAATAGAGGTAGTTAAATAATATATACTACTATTAAGAATAAAATTCAATTTTTTTTTAACTATTATGATTTTAAACTTATTGGCATCGCTCTTTCTATCTAATAAAATATATATGGCTGCTGGGCTAAACAGACATTATATTCCTGGTAGCAGAGCCCTGGCAATAGTATTAGTAGCCACTTTGCTAGACGATTTTGCTTATTATACATTTGACAATAAATACGCTTTATCAAATTTTAGCTCTATATTTTATTTTAGTGAAATAATAATCTCTTGTTTTGCATTGTGTATACTCGGCCGGCTTTTTAATGGCTCACACAAACAACTTTCATTTAGCTCAGTATTGAAAGGTTTTAGCTATACTTTATCACCTGTTATCTTTGGTTCATTATGGCTCATTTTCTTATCAGCAACTACGAATTTAAATATTGACTATTACAATGAAATGAAGCTCGGAGCTTACCTTGTTATCACCGTTTGGATGTGGATTTGTCAATTCATATTTATTACTACATATTTTGATAGAATCAGTACAATAAATAAATTAATAATGTTCGCACTGAATATAGGGATTTATCTGGGTGTAGATAAATTTAAAAAGTTTTTTTATCTCTTCTTATCTGGACTCCAATAATCAACAATCTGAAAAGTGTCCACGATATATTCTAGACCGAGTGTAAATGTTTTAGCATCTTTATAGATTGCTTCAGCAATAAATGGAGTTAGAAAGAGATCTGTCTTATCATTGGAGTTCTTTTTTGTATTATTAAAGGCCTTTGATATTACCTGTGCAGAAATATTGGTAGAATCGGAAAAATTAACATTTAAATCCTTTACTTGATACTTTGCTTCAAGTTCAATCTTTAAATCTAATCCAAGAATTTTTATTTGATTTATTTTGTTAATAATTTTCTCAAAATTCTCTACTAGCCTAAAACATCTCCTTGGTGGATGAACTTCAAATGATATGTATGAATCTTTATCGTTATAGTTATTTACAAATCCTGAATCATAATGATAAGAATTGGATAAGTTCCTATTTCTACTAAGAGCTAATCCAACATTTTTTAATAGCGTTGAGAGCACTATTTTGTGTGAATCGTCCTTTGTCACAGACAGAAGATTTCTCCAATGATTTATTGTCTCAACACAAAAAGGGTCTGTAATTACATTTGAATCTGCTTCAATTGACCAAAAAAGAAACTTGGGTTTTTTAGTATTAAGAAATCTGTTAACCAATAAATGCCGAGAAAAGCAATGTGCGCCATTAAGAGTTTCGGCAAAAAAACTTGTTTCTTCTTGATAGTCATAGGCATTTTGTAAAGATTCAAAGCTCCTATATTCTAACAATTTTCCCATTAAATTACTTGTTAGATACTATATATATGCAAGAATTTTTAAGTCCAATTCCATCAGATAGATATTTATTTAGAAAAACATGATTAAAATCGTCAGACTCCCAAGTTAAGGATTCGCTAATTCCGTTATCAACCTTTAACATTGAGTGTGTCCCTAAATTACTAATAGATATAGCTTTAAGCTTGAGACAATCGTCTTCACTGTAACCAAGATATCCAACACCCTTAATATATCCCTCTGTATTCGAAGAATAAAAAGAAGTAAGGTTTGTTAAATCTTGCAATTTAGTTTCACGAACTTTTAAATTTAAACTTTTTTCATCTAAAAGAGTTGATACTTGTAGGTATTCTGATGAGCTTGAATCTAAATCTTTATATAAAGGATTTTGCTTATTTTCAATATCATTAATTGCAACGCCATCTATTGAAGCAACATTGTAATCAGAATTATGATGGGAAGCATTAATATCAAGATAAATTCCTATACTAACTGCAATCAAGCCTAAATAAAAGATTGGCATAAGAATCCAACCGTTATCTCTGAAAAAAGGTATCTCTTGTATCTTCATAAAATTCACCTAACCCTCTAAAGTAACTACTTCAATCATCTTGTCTGGATTATTGACTGTTCCACTCTCATCCTCGCCTTTTTTTATCTGATCGACTAGCTCCATTCCTTCTTCTACTTCACCCCAAATAGTATATTGATTATTCAACCAAGAGCAATCTCCAAAACAAATAAAAAATTGAGAATTTGCGCTGTTAGGGTCGGCAGATCTTGCCATTGAAGCTGTTCCGCGAACATGATTCTCACCAGAAAATTCTTGATTTAGATTAGGCTTGTCAGAACTGCCTGTTCCCGTACCAGTTGGATCTCCAGTCTGGGCCATAAAATTTGGAATGACTCTATGAAAAACTATACCATTATAAAAACCTTCGGTTGTTAGTTCTATTATTCTTTGGACATGATTTGGTGCTAAATCAGGTCTCAGCTTTATTTTCACGTCTCCTTTTTCAAGCTTAATACTTATGTGTGTAACTGCCATGATATACTCCTTTGATTTTAAATCTAGATATTATAAATATATATATATTTTCAATATATAAAAGTTTTTTTACTCTTTTCATTCATTTTCTGCAATGTATAATTAAAACTGAGTTTACCCCGATTTAAACTGAAATTAAAATTACATGGAGGGTGTATAATTATGTCTTTTGTTACTAGTGATCACGAAGAATTTAGAAATGCCGTAAAGAGATTTACGGAAGAGGAAATAATACCTATTGCCTCAGAACTAGATGCCAAGAACGAAGAGATTCCTATGGAAATAATTGCTAAAATGGCAGAACAAGGCTATTTTGGAGTCTTATTCCCCGAGGAGTATGACGGATTAGGGCTTGATAATATTACTATGACTATAGTTGCTGAAGAATTAAGTAAGGGATGGTTGAGCGTAGGAAGCGTTATGACAAGAGGTGTTATAATGGGAACCTTACTTCAAGCTCATGGTACTGATGAACAGAAGAAGAAGTACCTTCCAGGGCTAGCTACAGGTGCTGTTTTACCTGCAGCTGCTTTCACAGAGCCTGATTCAGGGTCTGACTCTGCCAGTATGATAATGAAGGCAACAAAAACTGAGGGTGGCTATCTTCTAAATGGAGCTAAGGCTTGGTGTACTTATGCAAACAGAGCTAATGTTTTGATGGTTCTAGCTAGGACAAATCCTGATGCCTCATTAAGACATAAAGGACTAAGCATGTTCTTTGTTGAGAAAGAATCAGCAGAAAAGATTGTTCACCCAAATATAAAAGGTGAGCCTATTCCTACAGTCGGATATCATGGAATGAGATCTTTTAATCTAGCATTTGAGGATGTATTCGTCCCAGAAGATGCTCTGTTAGGCGGTGAAGAAAATAAAGGATTTTACCAATTGATGGTCAGCTACGAGAGCGCTAGGCTTCAAACAGCCGCTCGAGCAGTAGGTGTAGCACAAGCTGCTTTTGACTTTGCTTTACAATATTCAAAAGAAAGAGAACAGTTTGGGAAACCAATTTGTGAGCACCAAGCTATAAGAATGAAACTATCAGAAATGAAAGTTGAACTAGAGGCTGCAAGGCAGCTAACTTATTATGCAGCATCATTAAAAGATTCAGGAAAAAGATGTGACTTAGAGGCAGGTATGGCAAAAGTTAAGGCTGCAAAAGCTGTAGAATTTATAACTAGAGAAGCCATGCAGGTCCTTGGAGGATATGGATACTCCAAAGAGTTCCCCGTTGAAAGATATTGGAGAGATGGAAGAGTAATTAGTATCTTTGAAGGAACAAGTGAGATACAACACGAAGTTATTGCTAAAGCAATTTTAAAATAAAATTAAAATTTAGGAGGAAGGTAAATTGTTTATATTAGATGAAGGTACAAGAGTAGTAGTTCCAAGAACTGAACTTACATATCCAGGACACAATATGAAGCTTCATACAAATGCGGCTAGTGCAGAGAAAACACCCGTTGATCATGTGATGGCTGACCTAGAGGATGCATGTCCTTATGAATTTAAGGGTGATAAAAGTAGGGCTACAATGGTGGAGGCTCTAAATACTTTAGATTTTGGAAAAAAAGTTATAACTGTTAGACCTAACAACCTTAGGTCAGAATTCTTTAGAGGAGATATGGAGGCAGTATTAAGTGGAGCAGTGGACAAATTCCATGGAATAATAATTCCTAAGTGTAATGGCCCTGAAGACGTAAAATTAGTTTCTGATACTTTAGATGAACTAGAGTCAAAGCATGGGTGGAAAACTAAGTTGGCGATAGAAGCTCTTATTGAAAGACCTAGGGCCTTAGAGTATGCGTTTGATATGGCAAAAGCATCCCCAAGAATGGCAGGGCTTATTTTTGGTATTGCAGATTATACTGCTGAACTTGGTGTAGACCCTAGTGCATGTTTAGATGCTCAAAATGAAGTTTTTTATTATGAAAAGAAGGCGGTCATAACTGCTGCTAAAGCTGCAGGTCTTCATGCAATCGATAACGTTTATTTGGGTTTATGGAGAAAAGATGACTCACCAGAACAGGTTGCAAAAGTAGAAGAAGGTTTAAGGAAAAAAGTTCAAGGTTCAGCTTTAATTGGTATGGACGGAACATGGGTAATTCACCCTCAGCAAGCTGTGATATCTAATAGCGCCTTCACACCAAATGAACAACAAATAAAAGAGGCTAAGCAACAATTAGACTTTTACCATGAAATGGGTGGTGGCTCTATGTTTAATCCTGAAACTGGTGAAATGATTGATGAAGCTACAGCAAAAATTGCCTTAATGAGAGTATCCAAAGCTTATCTGGCAGGATTAGTGGAAAAGGAGTACTTAGATTTGATGGCTGAAAAAAGTAAGTCAATAACAGGTTATGATATATTAGGTTCTAACGAATAAACAACTATGGATATAAAAAGAGACAGGCCGTGGATAATGAGGACTTATGCTGGGCACAGTACAGCAGAAGAATCTAACAAGCTTTTTAAAATGAACCTTAGTAAGGGTCAGACTGGGTTAAGTGTTGCGTTCGATTTACCTACACAAACTGGTTATGATTCTGACCATGTTTTATCTCAAGGTGAAGTAGGAAAAGTTGGTGTTCCTATATCTAATCTAGATGATATGAATAGGCTTTTCAAAGATATACCCTTAGAGCAAATGAACACATCTATGACAATCAATGCTCCAGCAGCATGGTTGCTTTCACTCTATTGTGCAACTGCAGAAAGATCTAACGTAGATATTTCAAAACTTCAGGGGACAACTCAAAACGATATTTTAAAAGAATACCTTTCAAGAGGGACTTATATCTTTCCCCCAAAAGAATCCATAAAACTTATATCTGACATGATAGTGTTTTGCTATAAGAATATTCCAAAATGGAACCCTACTAATATCTGCAGCTATCATCTTCAAGAAGCAGGAGCAACTCCAGTTCAAGAAATAGCTTTTGCTTTATCTAATGCCATATGTATATTGGATACAGTAAAAGAGTCAAAACAAATCCCAAATGAAGATTTTCCCAAGGTTGTTGGAAGAATTTCTTTCTTTGTAAATGCAGGAATAAGGTTCGTAGAAGAATTATGCAAAATGAGAGCATTCACGGAAATGTGGGATGAGATATGCCAAAAAAGATATGGTGTTGAAGATCCAAAATATAGACGATTCAGATATGGGGTTCAAGTAAACTCACTAGGTTTAACTGCTCAGCAACCTGAGAATAATGTTGCAAGAATAATAATTGAAATGCTTGCTGTAACTCTTAGTAAGAATGCAAGAGCTAGAGCTGTTCAACTACCTGGTTGGAATGAGGCTTTAGGTCTTCCAAGACCATGGGATCAACAATGGTCACTAAGATTTCAGCAAATTCTTGCTTTTGAGACAGATCTTTTAGAGTTTTCAGATATCTTTGAAGGCTCGAAGATAATTGAAACTAAGGTCAGCAAATTAAAAGAGTCAGCCTATAGTGAGATTGACAAGATAGACAAGATGGGTGGTGCGTCAGCTGCGCTTGAAAATGGATATATGAAAGAATCGTTAGTAAGCTCTTTGGCAAAAAGATCCCGTGATATTGAAAGTGGGGACAAAAAAATTATTGGTGTAAACGTTTTTCAGGAAACCGAATCTTCGCCTTTATCTGTTGATGAATCAATACAAAAAGTAGATGATAAAGTTGTGTCTCAAAAAATTGACTCTCTCTTTAAATACAAAGCAAAAAGAGATGAAGGGAAAATTAAAAAAAGCCTAGAGAGACTTAAAGATGCAGTCAAGAATTCCGACAATATTATGCCTGTCTCAATTGAATGTGCAAAAAATGGAATAACAACAGGAGAATGGGCTGGTGCTCTTCGTGAGGTATTTGGTGAGTATAGGCCACCTACCGGCACAGGAATATCTACTAATATGAATGACGAGGAAATAGAGTTTGTCCGTGAAAAAGTTAAAGATGTTAATCAGAAACTTGGAAGACCCATCAAAATCTTAGTTGGCAAACCAGGCTTAGATGGTCATTCTAACGGAGCGGAACAAATTGCAGTTCGGGCCAGAGATGTAGGAATGGAGGTAATATATCACGGTATTAGGTTAACTCCTGATGAAATAGTTAGCACAGTTGAGCAGGAAGATGTTGATCTAATCGGATTAAGTATCTTATCTGGTTCACATCTAACAGTTGTTCCTAAAATCATTGAAATAATGAAAGAAAAAGGATGTGGAAGTACACCATTAATAGTTGGTGGAATAATACCGGACGAAGACCACGTACTATTAAAGAAGTCTGGAGTCAGAGCCATTTATACACCCAAAGACTACTCCTTAAATAAAATAATGGAAGATTTTGCTAATATAGTTAGTACAGATATTTCTAACGGTTAGGTTTACCGAACTTTACCTCTTCATCATAAGTTTGATACTGATCTATGTATTTATTCTTAAACTCCTTAAAGCTTCTGGACTCTTCCAGTTTTGAATTGACCTCGGTAATTAGAACTCTTTTATTTTCTTCATCTACAGAAAGAAAAATCTCTAGGTTTTCATTATTCCACTTATAGGTTTGAAACGAGTATATTGAATTCTCTGAATCTGGATTTGAATAACTATCAATTAAAACATTATATAAAGAATTTACGATTACTTCTAAATTATCATCATCAATTGCGTTAAATATCACTCTAGTAGACAATATAGAACCTTCAAAGAAATTAACAGTTGAGTTAGAAGAAGAATATGTAAATTGATTGGGAATATTCACCAGAGTTCCACCAAATGTAAAACTAACAAGCTTATCTTTCTTATCATTCTGAGATTTTTCGTACTTAAGCCCACCATTAGATATCTTTTTCTTAACATCGCTCGCAGAAGAAGAAAGATTAAAGCCCGAGACTAGTACCGTACTAGAGAGTCCTTCCGAGGTTTTAATATTTTGACCCGGGGCGTCTGGCATAAGCCATCCTGGTCTATCTTCCCATTCTTTTGATAGCCATGAGCAACCATTAAGGAAGAAAACCAGAAATAAAAGAGCATAAAAAAAAGTGTATTTGTTTAAGTTTACCATCTGTCTCTTGGGGAACCTGGTCTTTCTATTTTTTTACCTTCCCCTTCTCCTCTACTATCTATTTCGGAACTATACTCTGCGTCCTGTAATGATTCAGAATTTTTATTTTTTGTCCTATCATCAGTATCTCTAATATTAGATTTAATCTTAACATTAATAGTATGGTGTTTGATTTTATCTTCCTTTTTCTGATAATTCCATTTTTCTCTAGGAGACTTTATGGCAAAAGAGTCATTGAGAAGAAAACAAGAGAATAACAGAATAAAGAAAAAAAAATCTTTTCTAATCACTACATAATGATACATTTTATTAGATAAAATAAAATGAAAAAAATAAGCCCAAAAATCAAGAGTCAAAAATTTATAATCATCTCGATTGTTATACACATAATAATTATTCTAATTTTCCAAAACTATAATTTATTCTACAAAGGCTATCAAAAACCTCTAAAATATTTAGAGATTACGGAAATTGATATCCCTAATTCAAATAAAATTAAAAATAATTCAAATAGATTGGCAAATTTGTCAAATAAAGTAGAAGATGAAAAAATTAAAAAAGCGCCTATCAGAAATACCGACAAAAAATCGATTAACTCTAAAAAAAGTAAGCAGGTCAAAAAAACATCCTCTAAGAATGAAAAGATAGTCGATAAAAAGGGTGATATAAAAAAAGAGAGCAAAGAAGTTAAGGAGAAAATTAACGAGTCTCTCGAGTCAAAGGAAAGTGTATTTAATCCTGGTCCGACCGATCCTGAAAGCAATGACGAAGTGACAGTAGACTTCAATACTCAAGAATTTAAATATATCTCATATTTTTTAAGAATAAAAAGAAAAATCGAAATGACCTGGTCGTATCCAACCTCTTCACTTCAAAGGGGCGAAACAGGCCAAGTCGTTTTGAGAATAACATTGAATAAGAATGGGAAGCTAGTTAAAAGTGAAACTCTTAAATCATCTGGCTATATTGATTTAGACAGCGAGGCCCTAAATGCGATATATCAAGCTGCGCCATTTGGCCCCTTCCCTTCCGCTTGGACCTTAAAAAAACTTAATATCAATATAACCTTTAATTATTCGCCTCAGGGTTGGTACTATTAAGTAATTCTAAATTCATTTCCTTTAATTACGCTTCCTAAAATATAGAATCTCTCATTTCTGGACTTTAAAATTGATGTCAAAGTCTTCAAATCTTTTTCATTGACACAAATAACAAATCCAATTCCCATATTGAAAACTTTTATCATTTCTTTGAATTCTAACCCAGAACTATTTTGAATTTGCTTGAAAAGCTTATTTTTCGGTAATTTTGATTGCTTAATTTCGACACCAGTACCTTCAGGTAAGATTCTTGGAATATTTTCAATTAGTCCTCCACCAGTTATATGTGCCATTCCTTTAACTTTTATCTTTCTCAATATATCTGCAATTATATCTACATATATTCTAGTTGGTTTCATAACAGAGTTTATAAATCTCAGATCTTTACTGTATTTGCTAGCTTTTTTAAAAAAAAGTTCTCTTATTAAAGAGTAGCCATTCGAATGAGGTCCACTAGAGGCTAAACCAACAAGAATCTCTCCTCCAGTAATATCTTGGGTTTTTATAATTTTATCTTTATCTACAATTCCAACCGCGAAACCAGCTAAATCAAAATCTTTTCCATTGTACATTCCTGGCATTTCTGCAGTCTCGCCCCCTATCAAGGAACAAGAAGATTCTAAGCAACCATCAACAATTCCTTTTATAATTTGAGAGTGATAATTAACTTCTAATTTAGAAGTTGCTAAATAGTCTAAGAAAAAAAGCGGCTTAGCTCCGGTACAAATGAGATCATTGATTGACATAGCAACGAGGTCAACACCAAGACCCCTTATTTTATTTGTTTTAATTCCAAGTTCTATTTTAGTACCCACTCCATCGGTACATGATACCAACACAGGATTTTTAATTTTCTGTTTTCCTATTGAATAAAGAGCAGCAAAGGATGTAGTTTTTCCAATTACATTACTATTTAATGTTTTTTTTATATCGCGTTGTATTTTAGTAACGAAATCGTTACCAGTTTTTATATTGACACCAGAGTCTTTATAAGTAATTTTAGACTTCATTAAGAATTAATTTATAACTCCAAAAGCCTTTCTTATCAAGTCTGGGAGTAAAGGCCCAAGGAAAGAAATTATCAATAAAGTTGAAATGAAGCCAAAAACACCTAAAGCAAAACCAATTGCGCCAGCTGTTCCTAGCTTGTCACTTTTCTTGTCCATTAATGCTCTCCTCCGCTAGTAAGTTTCTTTATTAGCTTCTTATCTCTCAATCCAAAAATTGGGAAATAGGAAAGAAATTTAGTTATACATAGTAAGAAAAGACACAAGAACCCAAAGGATATCAAAATACTCTCCAGACCAAAATGAAAATGATCGTGCATAAGTGAAGGATAAATTAATACAATCTTTTCTACAAATAAACCTAAGAATGATACTGATGCAATAGTAACCAATAAAGGTTTCACAATTTTAGTTGTTCTAGGAATTAAAGTTACAAAAGGGATTACAAAAACACATGTTAGGATTGCCCAAGACAAAGACTTATAGGGTTCATCAAATACTCTCGTTGCAATAAAACCGGTCTCCTCAGGCATATTAGCATACCAAATTGGCAGAAACTGAGAGAAAAATGTGTATAGCCAAAAAACACTGAGACCAAACATCAACTTGGCAGCATCATAGTATTGAAACTGCGTTATCACTTGTTCTAACTTAAATCTAATTGTAAGCATAGAAGAAATTATTACAACTAGTCCTAGGGCTGCTAGAACGGAGGCCATAAAATAATAAACACCAAATAAAGTACTGTAGAAATGGACATCAAGCGACATTATGAAATCAAACGCAATAAATGTCATTGACAAAGAGTATGCAAAGGCTATAGCAATGGAATACTTATAAAGCTTCTGATCATGATCAATATCTTTCCCCTCTTCAGGTGTTGCAGATAAGAATGAAAAGAATCCTTTAAATCGTCCAGTTCCTTCACAATCTTGTTTAATTGAATGATATAAATAATAATATGTAAGGATATGTAGCGTTCCAATCAACAGAACACTTCTTATTAATACAGAGTTAAAATTTAGCCAAAGACTGTGTTTTCTAGCAGTTATATAATCATAATTTTTATAGTCTTCGGAAAAATATAGAAGAGTTTGTTCGCCATCTACAAAAAGTAGGACAAGAAGTAAAACAAATACAACTGGCATAAATGCCGCGAAAGACTCGCAAATACGCATTAAAGACCTTCCCCAACTAGAGCTTGTAATCCTCATAGCGCAAGCAAAGAGAACGCCGCCATGACTTACCCCAGCCCAAAAAACAAAATTCAAATGAAAAGCCGTCCAGGCCACATCTGCATGGCCATTAGTTAAAGTATAAACAAAAGTCAGAAGGCCAAGAATGAACCCTCCATATAGAAAATAGTCTAGAGTCTTAGGAAACTCAATCTTTCTGTCTAATAAAGCATTAACATCTATACTCATAATAAATTCCTTTACTTAACCTTACCTTGCAAATATCTAACGTAGTAAACAATATCCCATGCTTCATCTGGGGTAATCCTTCCGTAGGCTGGCATCATAACTTTCCCACCATAACGTATATAAGCATATATGTAACCATCAGTTCTACTAACAGTTTGCTGCTGTTTTAGGTTCACAGGGTAGAAATATGAATTGGGCCTTAGGTCGTTTTTAATAACAGGTCCATCTCCTAGACCGTTCATACCGTGACATGAAGAACAATTTGTTACATACAACTCCTTGCCCTTAGATATAGAAGAATCTCCTTTGTTGGGTCCTGTAACAATTGATTCATATTCTTCTCTTTCAAGCTCCATAGATTCTTCACTTCTAAAAACTGATGCTTCAGAATAGTCTCTAGCTTCTTCATAAGGTTTTATACTTGGGTGATCCCATAAATCTGTTGACCAAGGAAGAGAGTGAGAATTATTAACTAAAGTTAATGATCCTAAGAACAAAAATAATATGAAAGTTATGGACGCTCTCATAAATCACCCTCTTTTTTATCCTCAGATTTTTCATTTGCAGAAGACTCTAATGGTTTTTCCTCAGGTTCAGGTTCGACAACTTTCTCTTGCAAAACCTCTCCGTTTAATTTCAACTCTTCTGAGCCAAAATTTCTCAATATGTGCTCTACTTCTTCAAAGTCACTATTCTCAACTGTTACTAATATTCCAAACTTATCATTGCTAAATCTTTCGTCGTAATGAATAGGGTCTACATTTTTTCTTAATCTTGAGTTAATTATTAATCCAAGGAAAGTCGATAAGCCACCAATCAAAATCATACATTCAAAAATAATAATCATATACGGAGGTACGGAAACTATTGGCTTTGCACTTGTCACTATAGGCCAATCTAAGGATGTAAGAACAGTAAACGCAGCTCCAACACAAGCACCTAAGATTGCTCCGCAAAAAGTAAAATATTTAACTTTACTTGGCTCATATCCTCTATCTAGAGCATCTTCAATCTCATGACTTGGGACAGGAGAAAATGCACGAATATCTTCAAATCCCTTGCCTCTAAGCTCTTTAATTGTGTCAATTAACAGATCCATATATGAGTATATTGCTAAAATCTTTTTATTTTCACTCATTATTTGAACCTCCATTCTTTCTTGGCACAGGCAATATTTCTTTTATTTCAGCAATTGATAACGCTGGCAATGTTCTAACAAAAATTAAGAAGAACATAAAGAACCAAGCAAAACTTCCGACCGTTATTCCAAGCTCAACCCAGGATGGCTTATAAAGGCCCCACGAACCAGGCTCAAATTCTTTGGAAAGTGATATTACAATAATGTTGAATCTTTCAAACCACATACCTACATTTATTAATAAAGAAATTATAAATAATATTACCAAGTTGTTTCTTATTTTTTTAAACCATAGTGCGTGTGGAACAATTCCATTACAGAACATCATAGTCCAGTAAAAGAACGCATAGTCTCCGTTGGCCCTATAAAGGAATTGATCATACTCATACTTGTTGCCACTATACCAAGCAATAAAGAACTCAATAAGGTAAGCATAAAAAACAATACATGAGGTTAGAATTATCATTTTTGACATTCCCTCAAAATTTTCCATCGTAATATAGTCTTCTAGCTTAAAAATCAATCTTAGTGGAATACAGAGAGTTATAACCATAGCTAGGCCCGAAAAAATTGCTCCAGCAACAAAATATGGCGGAAATATAGTAGTATGCCAGCCTGGAGTATTTGCCATCGCAAAGTCCCATGAAACAACACTATGAACAGATATAACAAGAGGAGTAGCAAAACATGCAAAATAGAAATATGCTCGTGTATATGTGCTCCATTCCCAATTAGACCCTTTCCACCCAAGCGATAAAACAGAATATAAAGCTTTCTTAGCTTTACCTACAACTGTATCTCTAATAGCAGCTATATCAGGAATCATGCCAATAAAGAAAAAGACTGAACTGATAGTTGCATAAGTGCTAACAGCAAAAACATCCCACAGTAGTGGTGAGTCAAAGTTAACCCACAAACCTCTTTGGTTTGGATAAGGAAGTAGCCAATAAAAATTCCAAGGTCTGCCTAAATGAATTATTGGAAAAAGTCCTGCAGTAGCAACAGCAAAAACTGTCATTGCCTCGGCAATCCTATAAATAGACATCCTAAATTTAGCTCTGAATAAAAATAAAACTGCTGAGATAAGAGTTCCTGAGTGGGCAATACCAACCCAAAAAACAAAGTCAGTAATATAGACTCCCCACAGCACAGGATGACTATATCCTGCAACACCCAATCCAGTATAAACTTGATATATAAAGCAATAAATTCCAAAAGCTAGAAAAATTAAGTCAAATATAAATATCGCCCACCAGCCAAAAGAAGGCTTGTTAAGCATGTTCATTACAGTCTTGTTTAGATTTGAATACTTATCTGCTTCTGCTATTTGACTCATGATTTGTCCCACTCAACTTTTTTAAGATAAGATACTGAAGGTCTTGTATTAAGTTCAGCTAAAAGCTTATAAGACCTTTTGTCTTCTACAATTTTTGATATTTTTGAATCTGGCTCATTAAGATCTCCAAAAACTATCGCGTTACAGCCACATACACTTTGACAAGCAGTCTTAACTTCACCGTCTACCAGCTTCCTGTCTTCATCTTTAGCGATATCTTTTGCCGCTGTAATTCTTTGTAAACAAAAATTACATTTCTCCATAATTCCTCTTGATCTTACAGTTACATCTGGGTTAAGCTGCATATTAAGAGGTTCTGGCATTTCATACTTGAACCAATTAAATCTTCTTACTTTATAAGAGCAGTTATTTGAACAATATCTAGTTCCAACACATCTACTATAAACCATCACATTAATTCCCTCAGGATTATGGTATGTAGCAAAAACTGGACATACAGGTTCACAAGGTGCATTCTCACAATGTTGACATAGTTGAGGTATAACTCTTGTATCAACCCTTACAGAATCTAAGTAATCTTCTTCTTCGGTTTGAAATCTTTCTAGAGTTAACCAGGACATATGTCTTCCATTGCCAACCTGTTCTTTTCCTACAATTGGTATATTGTTTTCCGAATAACATGCTGTGACACATGCTCCGCATCCAGTACATTTGTCTAAATCTATGTTCATACCCCATTTATGAATGAAGTAGTCATACTCTCTATACATATCTCTAGCATGATGATGTTCGCCGTGGTGGTCATCATGATGATCACCGTGAGCTACTATCTCAGACAATGCAATAGTTTGCGCAATGTCTCTATTGTCTTGAGAATAAGAATTCTGAACTTTCACTAATTTTTCCCAGTTCCCTGTTTTATTAATCGATACTTCTTGAGAGCTCCAGTTAAGATTGCCACCATCTCCAATATTTTGCCCATCTAAAAGATTTACAGGATTAACTCCTCTGTCCTTGGCATATCTAC
>Ga0315315_10002058_pt1 | contig 18448 bp, 23 predicted proteins | sample M140m3416metaG_FD_203699 | JGI IMG/M metagenome (GOLD analysis project Ga0315315, IMG submission 203699) | Ammonia-oxidizing marine archaeal communities from Monterey Bay, California, United States - M1 40m 3416 | ecosystem: Environmental > Aquatic > Marine > Intertidal zone | place: USA... | reverse complement strand
CATCATCTAGTACTAAACTGACATTTAAAGTTAAAAAAAACATATTAATAACATATTATGATCTTAGCTCAGGACAAAAAAAAAATATTAATAATATATATTACAGCGAATATAATAAAAATAAATTAAAAGAATATGAATTTATATGTGTCGATAAAAATTATAAAAGAATAAAAACTAAAGCAGCAAAATTATTATGTACTTTTACAAAAGAGTATTTATTTAATGATTTGTATAGTAAGGCTATTATTGATAATATAAATATTGCAAACAAAAAAAAATATAAAATAGTATTATAATAATAGTATAACTTATATGAGTGATATTAATGAAAAACAAAATATATCAAGAAAAGAAATTCAAAACGTATATACTACACTTCAAGATCTATATAGCTACTATTCATTGGAACTAGAGTCAATATCTGAATATGGTTATAATAGTATACTAAAGGCATTTTACAATTTATCATCAGTATCATATTATCAATATTTTATTAATATTATATTTATTATTTTAGTGTTTATAATATTATATATTTTGTATAGAGATATTATTTATAGAAATGCTAATAACATTAAACGTTGTAAAATACTCAAAAATAATATTAATGCAAATATGTCTTATGAAAATCCATTTGTATACAATATATATATAATTGAAAAAGATAAATTAAACGATTTGCTCGATGAATATGTGGTAGTATTAAAATATAATTTTAATAAATACACAAATACGAAAGACGATAACCCTAACCCATCATATTATTTCAACACTAAAAATTATAAGAATATTAATAAGGTTCTTATTTCAGATAATAAAATCGATAAGTATAAAACTATTTTAAATATGGAAGATACATCTGGAGAAGATAATATGTCAAATAACAAGTTTACTTATTTTGATTTAAACAATATGAAACACCAGTATTTAAAGTATAAAATCGACGATGAATATTATTTTATTAATAAAACATTATTAAATAGTGAAAATTACGAATACGTTGTTACTACTGCTGATAATCAAAAAATATCAGAAAAAAAAGATAAGAATGTTAAAAAATTAGCTAAATTTGTCAGAGATTATGGTTATGATACTGCAACACAATTAGCACCATTATTTAATATTATTTATTCTGTTGAATATAGAAAAAACAAATAATTAATAAAATACTTCAGCTAACAAACTTTTAAGCTCGCTTATTTTTTCGCTATTTTTAATTTTTGGATAATTTATATTAAATTCTATATACATATTGCCTTTGTTTTTAGAATTAACTATTGGCATACCTTTGCCTTCTATTAAATATTTTTTATTATTCGATAAAACTCCAAATTTTATAGTATTTAATTCTATAGTTTCCTTAAAATAAGGTATTTTAATATCTTCACCTATTATCGAGTTTATAAAAGTAATATCGCGTTTATAATATAAATCATTGCCTCTTCTTTCAAATTGTGGATGTTTATTGATTTTAATATTAATATGTAAATCACCTGGTTTTACATTATTTGTCTTTGGCTGTTCTCCTAATTCCGGAAACACTGTCTTATAATTTTCATCAACACCTTTGGGAATATTTAGTACTGCTTTATTATCTTTATTGAATATACCCTTGCCATTACATATATTACAAGAAGGTTTTCCTTTTATTATAAATCCCTCCCCATCACAAGCATTACATTGTGATTGAAATACTGTTTGCATTATTCCCATACTTTGTATTCTATGTATAATTCCCTTTCCATCACAATCTTGACATATAGTATTACAATTTATACAATATTTTTGTATAGTAATATTTAAATCTTTTTTAACACCATGGTAAACGTCATCTAAAGATAATACAAATGTTTTATTAATAGATTCTGCCTTAGCTGGTCTGCGCCCTCCTCTACCGATCCCTCCGAACCCTCCGAAACCCCCAAATAATTCATCTTCGAAGCTATTTCTTCCATGATTTCTAAATATCGCTTCAAATATATCATGTGGATTTCTCATAGGCCCATCATTACCACTATTGTTATAATTATCATCACCGCACATATCATATTTTTGCCTTTCTTGTTTGTCATTTAATACATTATAAGCATTTGATATTTCCTTAAACTTTTTTTCTGCATCTGGATTATCTTTATTTTTATCAGGATGATATTTCATTGCAAGTTTGTGATAAGCCTTTTTAATATCAGTATCAGATACGGATTTATTTACACCTAAAATATCATACAATTTAAATTTACTCATTTATATAAATACGTTTATATAACTTTTATATAGAAAAATGAGTACATAATTTTATTTTTATTTGATTTTTATAAACTTTTAAATTTTTAAAGTATTTTTAAAATTATGTACTCAAAATTATATAAATATATAATAATATTTTTACTTAAAAATGCCTGATATAAAATGTAGTACATGTAAAATCATTAAAGGTAGAAGATTATTTTATAAATATAGCTTATGTAATAAATGTAAAATAACTAATGAAGTTAGTTTATATTTACTTAATGCTAAACTCGCAAATCATTTTAATACAAGTATAGAAGAAATTAATTATATTTTAGAAATTGATTTTAATGATCCAAATAAAGAAGGTGGTGAGCATAGTAAATATGATGATGTTATGTTAAAATTATGTAGTTATACTAATTCATCATTTAATAATACTGAATTAATAACTAGATATTTAGATGAATAAAATGAGTACATAATTTTATTTTTATTTGATTTTTATAAACTTTTAAATTTTTAAAGTATTTTTAAAATTATGTACTCAAAATTATTTATGATTATTTTGTAATATATTTATAAATAGAAATTATGTCAATAAAAAAAGATATTAGATTTAGAATATTAGAAACAACAAAAATAAGAGAAAAATACCCTGAAAGAATACCAGTTATAGTAAAGAAGGCAGCTGGGTCAACATTAAAAGATATAAATAAAAATAAATATCTAGTACCAAATGATATGACATTGAGCCAATTTATATTTATCATTAGACAACGTATTAAAATAGAACCTGATAAAGCGTTATTTGTATTTATAAATAATGTATTACCACCATTGTCTTCGACTATGATGTCAATATATCATGACATGAAAAATGAGGACGGATTTTTATATATTTATTACAATAGCGAATCAACATTTGGCATGAATTTGATCAATTAATATTAAAAAATGACATACACTATTATGTTTATAGTTTAAAACCACTCTTGGCAATTACTCGAAGAACTCTTGATAATCGCTTTATTCGGAAAAGTTTCGAAGCCTACTATCGCAAATATGCAAAAGACCATCGTGATGTTCGTTCCGACAAATACCGAGTATATTGACTATGACATAATAAATCAGAAAAATACAAAAAAATTCTATAGGAGAATGCACAGGGTTACAAACATCGACTCTTCCTCGGATAGTGAGGACGAGTTTGGCAAAACGAGATATGATCCCGACGACTATGATAGCGTCGCAGATTTATTTTAAATTAAGTAGTTCTTTGTATCCACCAACAAACTTGGTGTCCTTAAATATCATTGGAAAATGTATGTATTTGACCTTTGTATATTTTTGTATTTTTTTATAAAATGCATCTCTATTGCGTAGGGAAACTATATATTCGTCACATAATATAGTTTTATTGGAGTTTTTATTATCTAAAGTATAAATTTTTTCACAAGTCATTCTGCAATATTTACAATTGGATATAGTGTAAATAGTATACCCTTTTTTTGCAGGAGGTATAAATCTTTTCATAGACTTTCTACACATAGTTTTGATTATTTATTTTTACTACTCCAATTTTCAGCTGCTTCTTTGAAAATATCAATATGTTTCACGTTTTTATATTGAGCTAATGTCTTTAATCTTTTTATTTCAGTGCCCATAAATATATTATAAGGCGTTGGTTTTTTCGCGCCTTTTTTAGAGGCTTTTTTCGCGCCTTTTTTAGCACCACCTTTTTTATCGCAACCACATTCACCACCTTTAACAGGCATTTATATCAATTCCTATATATATCTAATATTTTTTATATAACGCGAAACCATAAAATTCATTGGTATATTCTGCGAGTATTCGATGAAAATTATAGTTGTGCAAGAAAGTATCTATATCATTTATAGTAGGGCACGATTCATACACTTCTTTTGTATATATTTTAATAATAATAACCTTAATATTATTAATTTCTTTTATACCACCTTTTAATGCTAATAACTCGGAACCTTGCGTACATATATACCATGTATCATATAAATCTCTTTGAATATCTAGAATATTATATATAGTATCTATAGTTTTTGATTTAATATTTTTAGTATTTTCAAAGTATATATCGGGATATAATTCTTTGTGTAGTTTTAAATTTTTGATAGAGGATGATTCCGTATTGTTTGATATATTAAATGTATATTCTTCATCATCTTTATCGCAAACTAAAAAATTATTAACATTTGCATTATTAGCTATCGCATCAATCCATACTATATTAGCTATATTTAAATTATTATAAAAGTCTTGTTCTTCACAATTATGAGCACCGATATGTAATACCCCTTTTAAATTATAACTTTGCAATAATTCATACCATTTATATATTATCATTTTTAAATTCTAATAACTTTTTATGTTTTTTACTATTTATATGTCTATAAATATGAAAATCTCTAAAACATACATAAGATATTCCACATTTACATTGTATTATATTAGTTTTTTTTATTATATTATAGTCTTCTATTGCTTTTTCTTTGTATTTTAATTGAGCTATCAATGTTTTACTTCTACACAAATCACAATATAAATAATAGATTTTTTCGTTTTCATTTTTAAATGAAAATTCATTTAACTCTTTAACAACATTACATTTCGTACATTGCATTAGTTATATATTATTATTTACATAGTGCCATATTAATCAATTTTTATTAAGTACATATAAATACTAGCATAATATTAACTATTAAATGTTTAAAGAGTTTTTACTACTTGCTATATTTTATTCAGTTGAAATTCTAAAAGTACATAATAGTTTTACTACATATAATTTAGTTAATAATAGAAGTACACTATTAAACCTAACATTATCTAAAATACACAATGCTACAAAATAATTATCTAAGTATTATATTTATAAATATATAGAAGGATGGATAATGATACTATTAAAGGTCGCAAATATAAAAAATGTAAGGACTATCAATATAGAAATCCTAAAACATTGAGATGTAAAAATAAATTAATTGCAAAACCAAATCACGAAATAATTAAAAATAAAGTTTACAAAAAATGCAAAGATAATCAAGAAAGAAATCCTGAAACTATGCGTTGTAAAAATAAAACAAAAATATGCCATAATATTATGTTGGAATATGATGGTATAAATAGTTGTTATCTCGATTCTTTATTAGTTTCTATTTTTTCATCAAATGACAATTTAATATATGAATTATTCTTTAAAAATACTTTAGTTAATAAACGGCTAGAAGAAGTTGTTTTACCTATAAAAAAAGAGTTACTTAAAATTTACAAAATTGTCAATAATCATAGCGACGAATATTATAAATGTAGTAACTTGAGAAAATTACTCGAAAACTTTAAAAAAAAATATAATAAGTTATATCCTAACAATACTATTGATCAAAATAACTGGCTAGAATTACAATCTGAACCAGTACAAACTCTCGAGTATTTAAATATGATTTTAAATTTTAGTGATACTACTATCACTACATTGAATAATTGGGGAAGTAATTCAAAGCCTACTAAAAAATTATTGGCAACAAAACCCATAACAAGTCGCACACAAAACAACTCGATTATATTTAGAATCAATTGTGACGAAAATAAAAAAACTCTTAATATTTCTGATAAAATACCATCGCTAATCTCCATTGCAAAATTTGATAAAAATAATTTATGGAAACCAAATAATACCAAATACAAATATAAATTAGAAGAAATACAAATTAATTCAGCTAAATTATTATTTGTTCATATTGATAGACTTGTTTATAATGCTGTCACCAATAATATAGTTAAAATGGAAACCATAATTAAACCAGCGAAAAAATTAAATTTGAAAGACAATTCTGTAAAACATTTACATTCAATTATATTGCATTCTGGTGCAATTAATCACGGACATTATACATGTTTATTTAGATGTAAAAATAAATGGTACATATACGATGATTTAAAGAAAAATATTAAATATATGGGAAGTTATACAAGCATAATTAAAAATACAAAATTAATGTCATCATGTACAGATTTAATTTATATATAAATAATACTTTTATTATTATTAAATAATGAAGGTATTATTTTATGGTAGTAATGGTTGGATTGGACAGCAATTTTGTAATTTTTTAGATGAAAATAATGTCAAATATATAAAAGCAATCGCCAGAGCCGATAATGAAGATATATTAGAAAATGAAATATTAAATAATAGTCCTACACACATTATTTCATTTATTGGTAGAACACATGGTGGTAATTTTAATACTATAGACTATTTGGAACAACCAGGAAAGTTAGTAGATAATATCAGAGATAATTTGTATTCGCCAATAGTATTATCAATACTAGCAAAAAAATATAATATTCATTATACATATTTGGGAACAGGATGTATTTTTAGCCATGACGATCCTTATAAATCTTCAAAGACCGAAGCAGATTCGCCAGATTTTTTTGGATCATCATATTCAATAGTCAAGGGGTTTACTGATAGATTGCAACATATGTTTGAAGAAAACACATTAAATCTTAGAATTAGAATGCCAATAGTAAATTATAATCATGATAGAAATTTTATTTCAAAAATATTGAATTATGATAAAATTTGTTCTATACCAAATTCTATGTCAGTGTTACACGACATGTATCCTGTAATTCTTGATATGATGCAAAATAATATTACAGGAACATTTAATATGGTTAATAAAGGCGCCATTTCACATAACGAAATTTTAGAAATGTACAAAAAATACAAAGATAATAAGTTTACCTGGAAAAATTTTACTATCGAAGAACAAGATGCTGTTCTTTTATCTAAACGATCAAATATACTATTGTCAAATGAAAAATTGTATAAATTATATCCAAATATACCTGATATCAAAACATCTGTTGAAAAATGTATCAAAGAATATCATACCAAAGATTCCAAATTATAATTTTCGTATTTTTCAATATACTCTTCGATAGTACCATTATTTATTATTTTAATATCATAAGGTATATGCATATTTTCTATTTCTGATAAATGTTCCTCGCTATAGTTGTGATCAGGTCTAATAATTTTTATAATTTGAATATCAAGATGTTTAATTTTTTCGTATTCGTGAATAAATCTTAAATCACTAATAACATACGTTTTATCATTTTCAATTTTTGATAATAATATATTAGCAAAATAGTCTCTTTTAATTTTTGGTAATAATTCTTGAATTTTATTTTGCAAAACTTCTGTACCAATAAATTGTAATGCTTTTCTAGGACTTATTCCCCATTTTTTATCAATAGTATCTTTTTCATCATTATTACCATCAACTAATCCCACTTGTTCATCTGTAAAATTAAATAGCATTTTAACTATATGCTTCAAAGGTTCAGCGAATGATATTCTCGTATAACCATATTTATCAACTATATGATTTGCTAACACATCTTTTCCTGAACGTTTGGTTCCACAAATAGCAATAATTCTTTTCATAATAACTCTTTATAAATTATAAAAAATATCAATTTTTAAATATAAAAATATATATAATACGTTTATAATACTTATATTATTCACTCGTTATTTTCATCAGATTCATTGACCTCCTTCTTTTTGATTGCTTTTCTAGCTGATTTTTTTTTCGGCGCTTCTACAACATCTTCGTCCTTCTCAGACTCTTCTGCTTTTTCTTCAGCTTTTTCTTCTGCTTTTTTGTTTTCATCCCCCTTATTTTTTTGTTCTTGCCAAAGCTTGGCAATTTCTGCGAAGATCTGTGTTTTATCCATTTCAAGATTATTTTCCTTGATTTGCGAATACATTTCTTTCACAAACACATTATATTTCGAAGGAGGACGCTTCTCCTTCACATTTCCATCCTTATCGACACCCTTCTTACGCTTAGGCTTATCAGCCTTCACAGCCTTTTCTTCCTTCAATTTATCCCTATACTCCTTTTTGAATTGCTTGTAATATTCATCGAGATCCTTGATAGTATTAATATTGGCAGGGATATTTTCGAAGTGAAGCTTAGCGAGAGCGTTGATAGTAGTCATGTCCTGTGTAGGTTACAAATATTATATTTTTATATTATCATTTTTTATTTTTTTTAGAACAAATTTATCCCATATGATTATCTCAAATAAAATAAAATTCCCCTTTATTTTTAATAGTATTTAGTATTAAGCAAATTTCATAGTTTAAATTTGCACGATTATATTTACCCGATATTGAAACTAATGCATCATTGCTAGTAATATTATTATCTATTCTTATTAATTTATTATAAGGAGGTATTATATATTCAATATTTATATTTTTAAGATACATATAATATGATATATATAAATCGTCATGATAATTTACAAAATCATAATTTTTAATTATATCGTAATATCTCTTGAAGTCTTTTAATACATTTAATTTAATAAAAAAACCATCCGCACCTTGTCCGATTTTAACCTTATTGAATGTGTGGCAATAAAACGACGCAACAGATAGTTTATTTTTGTAATATTTTTCATTATAATTATTGAAATATTCAATCATATAATTTCTATAAATTTGATCATCATCTACTAATATAATAAAAGTATCATCGGTATTTTCGTTTTCTAATATTGAATTTTCAAATAATCCTAATAATTTTGTACCGGGCCCATAGTCATTGTCAAGTTCATTAATAGTGATATTATTTGAATATTTTTTCTTTATAGACAACATATCAATATTAGTATTTGCAAATCTGAAATTATAATTTTTGGGAACATTCAATATTATTTTATCAGACTTTTTAGTTTGATTTAATAGTGACGCAATAGTATCGTCAATATTATTTATCCGCGATGGTATAGTTGTAAGTGAATAAATATATTTAGTCATAATATTTTAAGTAATTATAACTTTAAATATCAAAAAGTAAAAATTGATATTTAAGAAAATGATATATAATTATTATTAACTATTCTAATGTTTGAATCAAATAATTGCTGGGACATTCTTGACACTTATTTTCAAAAAGGTGGGTCGCCTGAATCTTCCAATCCGTTAGTTAAACATCAAATTGATAGTTACAATAAATTCGCTGACAATACTTTAGGGCAAATTATTACAGGATTTAATCCAATTAGAATCAAGGTTGCTAATCCTAAAAACGATTTGAATTCTGATAATACTTATAGTATTTCAATTAATATATTGCAACCTAGTCTTACAAAACCGAGCTATCAATTACCAGATGGTACACAAAATATCATGACACCTTATATTGCGCGCATGAATAACATGTCTTATTCTAGTAGCGTATATGTAAACGTTCATATAGTTACTGAAGTTACTAATAAAAATGGTATGACTGAGAAATTTGATAAAACTGTCAATAACATTTATATTGGCAAAATCCCAATCATGGTAAAATCTAAACTTTGCGTTACTAATCAGATGCAAGGTATATGTGAAGAAAATAATAACGAATGTATCTATGATTTCGGTGGATATTTTATTATTAATGGAAATGAAAAGGTGCTTATTTCTCAAGACAGAATTAACGAAAATAAGACACTTGTATTTCGGCCCAATAATAATAGTGAAGGATTATATGCCGAGATTAGATCAATATGTGATTCTTCTTATTTACCACCTAAAACAACGTATCTTAATATGAGTGGCAAATTAAACCATATGGGTCGTATTATTAGAATTAGCACATCATTTCTGCGTTCCGAGGTTCCTATATTCGTTATATTTCGCGCACTAGGCATTATTAGTGACAAAGAGATTATCAATCATATAGTTTATGATATGGATCAAAATAAAAATGAAAGAATCATTAATGAACTTATGGCATGTTGTGAAGATGCTTGCGATATTACAACACAAGAACAAGCAGAAGCCGTTTTAATTAAGATAATGATAGGTGCTAATAAAAATAATGAATATCATGAAAATAAGGAAATATTACATAACAACCTTCTCAATGATTTTCTACCACATGTAGGAAAAAATTATAGAAGAAAAGCTCTTTATGTTGGTTATATCATTCGCAAAATGATTCGCATTTATCTTGGTTACGATACTTATGATAATCGCGATTCTTACATGAATAAGCGAGTGGATACACCCGGAATTTTGATGAGCAATTTGTTTAGACAATGTTACGGCAAAATGACAAAAGAATTAAAATCGGCGATTGAGAAGGAATTAGGACTTTGGCGTGGCAATTCTAATACACCAATTTCGAATATTATATCAGATATGAGTATTCACAGATTCTTTAAACAATCGTTGCTTGAATCATGGATTAAATACTCTTTATCAACGGGAAATTGGGGTATTAAAAGCATGGGGACATTTCAAAATATCAAGCAAGGTGTATCGCAGGTATTGAATAGAATGTCATATGCCAGCACGCTTTCACATTTGCGTAGAATTAATACTGCAATGGAGAAAAATGGCAAATTAGTTCAACCACGCAAATTGGATAATTCTCAAATTGGTATGATTTGTCCTGCAGAAACCCCAGAAGGTAGTTCAGTAGGTCTCGTTAAAAATATGGCATTGAGTACTAATATTTCGATTTCGATGAATAGTAAGCATATTAGAAATGTACTATATGAAAATGGTGTCGTTATATATGATGATACATTTTCATACAAAAATTCTAATAAATCTTCAATTGATTTTCTTAAAAATATGGGCAATCCTGACAATATATTTGTTATGATTAATGGTGATATTATTGGATATTATGATAAACCAAATGCGTTGTTTAAAAAACTAAAGCATTACAAGCGAAGTGGTATTATTCATCCAATGACATCAATCGTTTGGAATATAAAAAAATCGTGTATCATTATCAGCACTGAAGCAGGAAGAATGTATAGACCGCTATATATAGTTGATTATGATTCAGATAGTGATAAGCGAGTATTGCGCATTGAACGTATTTTAAAACGAAAAAATATTTCATGGAAAGAGTATATTAAGGATAAACACTTTGATTTCTTTATTGCGCCGAATGAATCTAATATTGATTATGATAAACCAGATAGTTATTTGGATGAAGAAGGTTTCATAGAATATATGGATAGTGATGAAATTGATAATTCGATGATTGCTACATTTCCAAGTGACTTGAAAGAAGGAATCAAAGGAACTGCACTACCACCATGTTATACTCATTGTGAAATTCACCCTAGTTTAATCAATGGTATTTTGGGTGTTAATATTCCATTTAGCGATCATAATCAATCTCCAAGAAATTGCTATCAATGTGCGATGGGAAAACAAGCATTGGGTATTTATACTAGTAATTTCAATAAGCGTATTGATACTATGGGTAATATTTTAAACTATCCGCAAAAATCCTTGGTTTGTACAAAATTGTCGAAATATACTATGGCACATAAATTGCCTTCCGGAGTTAATGCAATAGTAGCAATTATGACACATACGGGTTTCAATCAAGAAGATAGTATTATGATTAATCAATCGGCTTTAGATAGAGGGTTATTTACTAGCACCTATTATAAAGCGATTAGAGATGTTTGTAATAAAAATCATAGTACAGGAGAAGAAGAGATATTTGCAAATCCCGAGAACAAATCAGTAAAAAAACCATATTCATATGAAAAACTAAATAATGATGGCTTTGTACCAAAAAATACATATGTAAATGGCAATGATGTATTAGTTGGTAAAGTAATGCCTAAAAAAATTAATGGCGAAATCACATATAATGATAGTAGTTTAGTCATGAAAACTAATGACGATGGTTATGTTGATATGAATTATAATGGTGTTAATAGTGAAGGATATAAATTTTGCAAAGTGAGAATTCGCAAAAACAGAAAACCAGAGATTGGAGATAAATGCGCTAGTTGTAGTGCCCAAAAAGGAACTATTGGCATGACATATAATCATCAAGATATGCCTTTTACAAAAGATGGTATAGTGCCTGATATTATTATGAATCCTCATGCAATTCCTTCACGTATGACTATCGCACAATTAATGGAATGTATCATGGGTAAGGCGGGATGTCATATTGGAGCTTATGGCGACTCTACACCATATAATGATAGTAGTGTCGAAAATATTGCTAAAGTTCTCGAAGAATCTGGTATGGAAAGATATGGCAATGAAATATTATATAATGGTAGAACTGGTGAACAAATTAAAACAGAAATATTTATCGGACCCACGTATTACCAGAGATTGAAACATATGGTTGCTGATAAAGTACATTCGAGAGGTTCAAATGGACCTATAGTAATGTTGACACGACAACCAAGTGAAGGACGCGCTAGATCGGGTGGTTTGCGTTTGGGTGAAATGGAAAGAGATTGTTTCATTGCACATGGAACAGCAAATTTCTTAGCAGAGAGAATGTTACATGTATCTGATAATTATCGCATATTCGTTTGTAAACATTGTGGTATGCATGCAAATGTTAATACTGATAAAAATATTTATAGTTGTAAAAATTGTAAAAATAATACAGATGTTGCACAAGTTAGAATGCCATATGCATTTAAATTGCTAAATCAAGAATTATATACTATGAATATTATGATGAGATATATTTGCAACTAAAATATACATAACCATAAATTACTATTATATATTAAATGAAAAAAATAGTAAAATTTTTAAAAAACATAAATTTATTTTTTACACCGATAAAACCTAAGCTAGGTAGATGGGGTTTAAAAACTAATAACATGACGCATATAAATTCAATATATCAAAATAGAGATCATTGTGGCGATACTATATGCAAAAAGCCAATAAAAGCTAATAAATATATAAGTTGAATATTATTAAAGTAATGTATCCTTATTTTGCATTCCTTCCAGATGATATAATTGAAAAAATATATTCTAAAATATATTTTCCTCAAAATTCGGCATTATTAAATGATATAAAATTATATCATTTTATTAAACACGAACTAGTTAAAAATTATGGTTTATACAATATTTGTTGTTGTGCAATGATACATGGTAAATATGATAATAATATTAGTTCAATAGTATTAACCGATATTGATAGTATTCATAATACTATATATAATATGAGTTATGACGATAAAAGTATTTTACTAAACAAAATAATTGGGAGAATGTCTTTAAATGATAAATACTTTTTTATATTTTTAATAATGGATAAAACTATAAGAGGTGATAAATATAACTACGAAAACTATATTAAATATGTTGTTAATAATCATATAAAAAATACTTACTATATATTAAAATAATGTATACTAACTTACAATATATGATATGTGGTAATAATAGTTATATTGATTATTACATTGGTAATAATTTTGTATTAAAACAAGAAAATAATCTGCTTAATAAAAAATTAGATCAGGCCAATCAAAAATATAATAAACTTATGAAGAATTATAAATATTTACAAGATGTTATTATAGATCTTGAAGATAAAATTGATATAGTTAATGAACAGCACGAAAATTTAAAAAGTAAATTTATACTTTATGATGGTGATACTGCGTTGTTGGATGAATTTGAAAAGATATAAGAGTTTATTTATTATTATATAATAAGATGTACAAGGAATTAAATAGTTATTATAAATATCGCATGTCTTCTCTATTATATATTTTAGATAATACAAAACACTTCGATTTTAAAGATAAATGTAAAAAAGAAGAGGTACTTAAATTTGGTGGCACGCATTATTGTGTAAGTAATGATGTTAATACTATTGATTCTTGGGCAGTACCTCATAATAATAATGGTATTTCACCGAATATCCCTATATTTTCTGGAGATGTTCCTTTTGGTGTAAATAATGAGCGTTACGATTTGAGAGGATATTAAAATATAAAAAATATATACACATAATCACACATAATCACACATAATCACACATAATCACACATAATCACACATAATTCACGTTTTTTTTACTCACTCGCCTTCTTGGGCTTGCGACCACGCTTCTTCTTAGGAGCTTCGTCTTCCGAAGGAGCCTCGGGCTCTTCCTGAATTTCGGGTACATCATTGACTTCTTCTTCTTGATCGACATTATTGTTTTCCTCCTTGATCTCCTTCCAGATCCTGGCAATCTCAGAGAAGATCTCTGTCTTGTCCATATCTGGATGGGCCTCCTTGATCTCAGCGTACTTCTCCTTCACGAAGATATTGTACTTCGAAGGGAGACGCTTCTCCTTGGGGTTGCCGTCCTTATCGAAGCCCTTCTTGCGCTTCGGCTTCTCTGCCTTTTCGGCTTTGGCAGCAGCCTTGGCTTCCTTGGCCTTCTCCTTGTACTCCTTCTTGAACTGCTTGTAGTACTCATCAATATCCTTGAAGGTATTGATCTCCTCAGGCATGTTCTCGATGTGGAGCTTGAAGGCAGTGTTGATCGCGGCCATTCTACTAGCGAAAAGGTGGGTTGTTTGGGTGTTGAGTTGTTTGGGCTACGAGACGAGCTGATCGAGTAGAACTTGTGAGAACTTGTCTTTCAGCTGTGTATCCGCTCAATGGGATAAACAAGATTTTTAAACCGACATAGTCATTTTTTATATTTTCTGGAACAAATTTATTCCAGAGTTGACAGCCGGGCTAGTAGTCCTAGGACAAATTTGTCCCGAAAGTCAGAAAAATTGACAGATTTTGTAGATTTTCAGGTTTATCTACGCACAGAGACGCCTGTTTAGATCGCACTTTATCGCCCCGAGGTCAACTTCAGCAGTCAGCGACCAGTGAGCCCCGGTTACCCTACCCATAAGTCAGAACACAGAGATGCAGCAGATCTTCGAGACCATGCCTCTTGACCTGCAGCACAAGATCTGTGAGAAGATCGTCTATCCCCAGCCCAAAGAGCTGCTAGATGAGCTCAGGGCAGTATTGGTGAATCGTGAGTTGATGCGCCTATTTAATCAGGGTGAGTGCCCCAAGTTGATCCCGGTTATTTCGGACGTTCACGCAGAAATGCGCAAAATTCCGGGATTCGTGGAGAGATTCGCGGAACAGAATGAGGAGAATAGAGAGAACGACGCTCGAGTATTGAACCAGGAAAATGTGCGTAAGCTCGCCATCCGCGCCAAGTTCGTGTAATTGACGAGTGTACACACACACATAAGCACATTTAAGAATTTACACATATATATTATATAATGACTGACTTTATCAAAGAATACCATTCACTAAAACAAAAAAAAGATGGTATTTTTTTTATGAATAAAGCTGTTGAAAATGCCGACAATAGTGATGGTGGTCCTTTTGGTGCAGTAATAGTAAAAAATAATGAAATTATATCAAATGGTAATAATAAGGTGACTATCGAAAATGATCCTTCGGCACATGCAGAAATAGTTGCTATTAGAAATGCGTGTAAAAAATTGGATACATTTAACTTAGAGGGATGTGTAATTTATACAAGTTGCGAGCCATGCCCAATGTGTTTATCCGCATGTTATTGGGCAAGATTAAATAAAATATACTATAGTAATACGCGAGTTGATGCAGCAAATATTGGTTTTAGCGATGAATTTATTTATAATGAATTAAATAAAACAGATGATGAAAAAACCTTGCCAATAGTTAAAATCGATAATAAAAATGCTATTAAAACATTTCAAAAATGGCAAGAAAATGTCAATAAAGTTGAATATTAATATAAAAAATTGACTTATATATTTATTTTTTTACACCATCAATATATGGCAACTATGAGCTATATGGACCACTTCAATACCATGCCTGACGATATCAAGGATCTAGTATATAGTAAAATTACTTATCCCCAATCAAAAGAACTATTACAAGAAATAAAAGACTACAAAATATATAAAGTTGTACTAAAAAAAATAGGATATAGTAATATTAAACCTACCTTGGAAAATGTAAGTAACATTTTATATAACATGCCGCCTATATTCTCAATATATATAATGAATGTTATTGGTAGAATGCGCATAGACACTTTTGAAATTGATCAAATATAAAAATATAAATACAGAAGATATATATTTATATATTTATTTTTTACTCCCAAGCTTCAGTAACCTCGGGTTTTTTGGGCTTACGACCACGCTTCTTCTTAGGAGCGTCATCATCAGACGGAGCCTCCCGAATCTCTTCGATCTCAGGAGTAGGATCTTCCTTCACTTCATTCTCTTCCTTCACTTCATTCACTTCCTTCACTTCATTCTCTTCCTTCACTTCATTCACTTCCTTCACTTCATTCACTTCCTTCACTTCCTTCCAGATCTTGGCAATCTCAGAGAAGATCTCTGTCTTGTCCATGTCCGGGTGAGCTTCCTTGAGCTCAGCGTACTTCTCCTTCACGAAGATGTTGTACTTCGAGGGAGGGCGCTTCTCCTTAGGGTTGCCGTCCTTGTCAACACCCTTCTTGCGCTTCGGCTTCTCGGCCTTCTCAGCCTTAGCAGCAGCCTTGGCTTCCTTGGCCTTCTCCTTGTACTCCTTCTTGAACTGCTTGTAGTACTCATCAATATCCTTGAAGGTATTGATCTCCTCAGGCATGTTCTCGATGTGGAGCTTGAAGGCGGTGTTGATAGCGGCCATTCTACTAGCGAGAAGGTGGGTTGTTTGAGTGTTGAGTTGTTTGGGCTACGAGACGAGCTGATCGAGTAGAACTTGCAAGAACTTGTCTTTCAGCTGTGTATCCGCTCTGTGGGATAAACAATATTTTTAAACCAACATAGTCATTTTTTATATTTTCTAGAACAAATTTATCCCAGACTTAAAATCGGGATCTTAGGTATAAAATGTTCTAATTTTTATAAAAAGTGACTATTAATACTGAAAATTATTAGTTGTACCTAATGACTACTACAATGTCCCAGATGTTCGAACAGATGCCCCGCGATATCCAGACGAAGGTTTGTGAGAAAATCGTCTATCCGCAGCCACAAGAGCTGCTAGACGAGCTCGCGAATGTCCTAGTTGAACGGGAGCTCATGCGCGTGTTTCGCAACGGAGAATGCCACAAGTTGAAGCCGACGAGAGATGAGATTCTAGCAGAGATGCTGAAGATCCCTGGTTTTATGGAGAAGTTCATGAAGAAGAACGAGAACAACAAAGAACGCGATGCCCGGGCCATAAAGGCCCAACAAGAACACAAGAGGCGCTTACGTGAGAAATTCGTGTAAAATACCCACCAAAAAATTGAGAAATCCCCATTTTTCTCATGAAACAATTTTTTATAATTATAATAAAAATTGATTTTTGTTATGTTTTTACTAAATAACATGTCTTTCACATATGAGTTCGAGAAATATCTTTGCGATGCAGAAAATATTAAAACCATGATTGAAAAATATGGCGTAGCCATTTCTCCCCTAATTGACGAACAAGAATGTAATGAAATGATAAATAATAAATGGGATTTGCTAGAACATCTCACAAAAAACTTCAATACACCGATTAATAAAAATGACAAAAACACATATAAACAAATACATGAATTATTTCCAAATCATAAAATGTTGCTACAACATTGGAAAGTGGGTCACTCTAAATTGGTATGGCAAGTAAGACAAAACCCAAAAGTAATCGATGCTTTTAAAAAAATATGGAAAACTGATGATTTAATTACTAGTTTCGATGGTGCTAGTATTTATATATTGGATAAACCAACACGCGAATCGAAATCTTGGTTTCATGTAGATCAAAGCTATACTCGCAATGATTTTGAATGTATACAGAGTTGGGTAAATGCATACGACACAAATGAAGGAGATGCTACTTTGATTATATTAGAAAATAGCAATAAATATCACAGCGATTTTCAAAAAGAATTTAATATTACTGATAAAAAAGATTGGTTTAAATTGCAAAATAATGAACAATACGAATTTTACATTAACAAAGGTTGTCGCGAAGTTGCAATTAAATGTCCTCGTGGTTATGGTGTATTTTGGGATAGTAGAACATTGCATTATGGAAATCCTGTGCAAAAAAATGCAAGCGATGATTATAATTATCGTTGTGTAGTATATATTTGTATGACGCCAAGAAAACTTGCAAGTAGTAAAGAATTAGAAAAAAGAAAAAAAATATTTGCAGATTTGAGAATGACATCTCATTGGGCTCATAAACCTAGATTATTTCCAAAAGTACCACAGACGTATGGAAAAAAAATACTAGAAATCACAGACATCAATATGGATATGGTTAAAGAATATATAACCGAAACAGGATTAAAACTTATTTA
>Ga0315315_10002055_pt1 | contig 18457 bp, 19 predicted proteins | sample M140m3416metaG_FD_203699 | JGI IMG/M metagenome (GOLD analysis project Ga0315315, IMG submission 203699) | Ammonia-oxidizing marine archaeal communities from Monterey Bay, California, United States - M1 40m 3416 | ecosystem: Environmental > Aquatic > Marine > Intertidal zone | place: USA... | reverse complement strand
GAAGAATAAAAAAAAGGGCTAGATAAATCCAGCCCTTTCTATTTTTATTAGCAATTATCTTGCAGGTGGTACGTAAAGAATTCCACCTTTAGTCCATAATTGATTAGGACCTCTGTTAGGTAAAATACCAGTATCTGCTATATGCTTTTTATAGCTTTCACCGTAGTTTCCAACTTGCTCAATAATTCTTAAGCTCCATTCGTTATCTAAACCGAATGCAGCGCCTAATTCACCTTCAGAACCTACTAATCTTTTGATTTGTGGGTTTTCTGAGTCTTTTAGACTAGAAGCGTTTGATGAATTAATACCATACTCTTCTGCTTCAATCATAGTATTTAAAGACCATCTTACGATATCTTCCCATACTGCATCCCCTTGTCTTACAACAGGACCTAATGGTTCTTTTGATATTGTTTCAGGTAATACTTTGTGATCATCTGGACTAGACATTTTAGTTCTTTGTGCAGCTAAACCAGATTTATCAGTTGTGTAAGTATCACATCTTCCAGCATCATAAGCTTGAACAACTTCGTCTGCTTTTTCAAACGCAATTGGTTCGTAGCTAATGTTTTTAGAGTTAAAGAAGTCTCTCATGTTTAATTCGGTAGTCGTACCTGTATTTGTACAAGCAGAAATACCGTTTTTGAAATCATTCACAGAATTAATTCCAGAATTTTTTCTAACCATGAAACCTTGTCCATCATAAAAGTTAACACCGACAAAAGTTAAACCAATGTCTGCGTCTCTTGATAATGTCCAAGTTGTGTTACGTGCTAGTACATCAATTTCACCTGATGTTAAAGCCGTAAATCTTTCTTTGGCGCTTAACGGAGTATATTTAACTTTGTCTGCATCGCCTAAAACAGCGGCTGCAACAGCTCTACATACGTCTACGTCGATACCTGTCCAGTTTCCAGATGCATCTGCATTTGAAAAACCAGGAAGCCCTTGTGAAACACCACATTTCACAAAACCAGCTTTTTTTGTATTTTCTAAAGTTTTAGATTTTTTTGAACCAGCTCCTCCTCCACCTTGGCCGCAAGCGACTAAAAGTAAAGAAGCAAATCCAACTAAAATCCAAGTTTTGATTGATTTGATCATATTAATGATTTCCTCTAGTTATTTTATTGTTAACAATATTTTTGGAAAGTTGTTCCAAAACGGGTTGATTATGAATATTTTTTTTTGAATTACAATTTTTTAGAACAACTAAATATAGCAAAGACTTAAAATTATTCACTATATGTATTATTATTCTACTTATAAGATTTATTAAACTTTAGTCATCTCAAACAATCTGCTCAAAGTTCTTTTAAAAATCTTAGCATGTTTTTTTGAGGAACCTAAACAATTTAAATTATTAGATAGTGATAAAGTTAAAATTATTTTTTTTTCGTAAAAAATATCTACTAAAGTAATGAATCTCAATTGTTGATTGGAATTGCTATCATTAAACAAAGGGATGTTTTCAATAAAAATATGATTACAAAACTTGGCAATGTTAATGTAATCCTCAGCTCCAATATTTACGTCGCATAAATCTTTGAAGTTAAGTCTTGCAATACCATTATAATAATTTTCAATTTTAAATTTTCTTCCTTTTGTCAAAATTACTTTAATCTTTTTTTTCTTATCTTTGGTATAGGTTCTAAATATTTGATTAATTTTAAATGATGTGTTTTCATTTATTGGGTAAAAAATTCTTTGAGTCTTATCCAAATTTTTAATTCTATAGTCATCATTTAGCGACAGTTCTTTCTGAACAGAGTTTTCTTTAATTATTTCTATAAACGGTAAAAATTGTTCACGTTGTAATCCGTCTTTATAAAGATCATTTAATCTTGTATTTGTCGTAATCATTATTTTAATTTTTTCAAAGAATAATTCTTTAAATAATTTTCCCAATATCATTGCATCAACAATATTAGTTACTTGAAATTCATCTAAATATATTAATTCATATTTTTTTTTTAAATCTTTAACAAAATGGCTTATTACGTTGATTTCTTTTCTTTTGTTTTTATGCTTAAAATCATGAAAAATTATCATGAATTCATTGAAATGTAATTTATACTTACTGATATTTAATTGATCATATACAAAATTAAGCATCATAGTTTTTCCTACACCTACATCTCCATGTAAATAAAAACAAAGTTTATTATTTTTATTAAATAAATTACTTAGAAGATTTTTTTTTGTATCAAAAAAAATATCTAAAGCAGTTATAATCTTAATTTGATAATTGTTAATTTCTAATTTATTTTTTATACAAAATTCTTTAAATGAATCTTGTAGTTTAAGTTCCGACATTTATTTGATATTATCTAATACCGCTTTCGCACACATAACTGTATTACTATTTCCTTGAAGATCTCTTGTAAGATTTTTTTTTACAGATAAAGTTTTTTTGATTGAGTCTATTATTGTTTTTGCTGCTTCTTTTTCACCTAAATGATCCAACATTAGTGCACCTGACCATATTTGACCTATTGGATTTGCAATTCCTTTCCCGGCGATATCGGGTGCAGAACCGTGAACTGGTTCAAATAGTGATGGAAATTTTTTTTCTGGATTAATATTTCCTGACGGCGCAATACCAATTGTACCTGTGCAAGCTGGACCCAAATCAGACAAGATATCTCCAAATAAGTTTGAAGCTACTACAACATCAAAGTATTCAGGCGTTAAAACAAACCTTGCGGTCAATATATCGATATGAAACTGATCTGTTTCAATTTCCGGGTAATTTTTTTTTATTTTATTAAATCTTTCATCCCAAAATGGCATTGTAATTGAAATTCCATTTGACTTGGTGGCATTAGTAACTTTTTTCCTTCCTTTGGATTTAGCTAATTCAAATGCGTATTTTTGAACTCTATCTACTCCATGACTAGACATTACTGTTTCCTGAATAGCAATTTCTCTATCTGTATCTTTATACATTCTGCCACCTACAGAAGAATACTCTCCTTCCGTGTTCTCTCTAACAATTAACATATCTATATCACCAGGACTTTTATTTGCTAAAGGACACGGTACACCTTCAAATAATTTCACAGGCCTAAGGTTAACGTATTGATCAAATTCTCTTCTAAATTTAAGCAAGGATCCCCATAAACTTATATGATCTGGAACTTTTGCTGGATCTCCTACAGCTCCAAAATAAATTGCATCGTGAGAACCTATTTTTTCCTTCCAATCATTAGGCAACATTTTTCCATTTTTTTTATAATAATCGCAAGATGCAAAATCAAACTCATCAAAATGAATATGAAATTGATGTTTTTTAGCTGTTTCTTTCAAAATTTTTAAACTAGCCGGCAACACTTCTTTGCCGATTCCATCGCCTGCGATAGATGCTATTTTATAATTTTTCATTTATTTTTAATACTCTTCTCCCAGACAATACAGCTTTTTACTATTTTACTTAAATTATTAAATTTTGGTTTCCATTTTAAAAATCTAATTAACCTGTCGTTAGAAGCAATTATTTTGACTAAATCGTTTTTCCTTCGCTTGCTGTGGATAATATCAACACTTTTGGTAGTTTGTCTTTTAAATTCTTTTGCCACATCAAGAACTGAAGTGCCTTTATTGTAACCACAGTTGAGTATTTTTGATATATTTAATTTATCAATTTTTTCTAAAATTAAATGATGAATTTCCGCTATGTCACACACATGGATAAAATCTCTTATACAGGAACCATCATTTGTTTTATAATCTGTTCCATAAATTTTTAATTTTGGCCTCCTTTTCATTATTTCTATAGAGAAATTTTTAAATAGATGATCACTTTTTTTATTAATTAAGCCGATTTTTTTTGAAGAACTTGCACCAGCTATATTAAAATATCTCAAAATTCCATAATTAATTTTATTTTTTTTTGCAAAACTTTGAATTAATTTTTCAGCCTTTATTTTTGTTTTTCCATAAATACTTTTTGGTTTGATTATAGAATTTTCTGAAACTTTATACTGACCTTCTTTGTAAATAGCTGCTGTTGAAGAAAAAATAAAATTTTTTACTGAACAATTTTTACATGCATCAAGTAATTTTTTTGTACCTAAAACATTATTTTTATAATATTTTTTTGGTTTTTTTTGACCTTCGCCAATTATTAAATTAGCCGCTAAATGAATAATTGAGTCAATTTTATATTTATAAAGTATTTCTTTGATCTGTTTTTTATTTGAAATATCTAATTTAAAAAATTTTGCCTTTTTGTTAATTAATTTTCGATGACCGGTAGATAAATTATCAATTAAAAATACCTCTTTATTTTTTTTTAAAAGAATTTCAGCAACATGAGATCCTATATAACCTGCTCCTCCGGTAATTAAAATTTTTTTAACCATTGTATTAATTTATATTAAACAACTTCTTACCTAAAGGACTTATTGGCTCTTGAGGTATTAGGTCTTTACCTATTTTTTCTTTTGTTAATTTAAGTAGCTTTCTAGCTATTCCTTGTTTTCTAAAAGCTGGATTTACAAATATATATTCTACTTCACCGCTATTATTAAACCTAATAAATCCAATAGTTGTATTCTTATTTTTAAAAGTGATGACACCATCTATTTGAGTTATTTCATAAATATCATTGGAATTATCTTGCATAAGTTGGCGCGCTCTGGAGGATTCGAACCTCCGACCCTCGGTTTAGAAAACCGATGCTCTATCCAGCTGAGCTAAGAGCGCAAGAATTATATCTTTTACTTAAAAACATACTAGATGGTCAATATAAATCGGTGTTTTTACTCCAAATTTTTCTTCAACCTCATGTTGATGGATATGATGAGAGTGAACAAATACAGGTATTAAATCATCATTTTTAGTTTTCAGTGTGTAAATGAAATTTGTCCCTCTAAATTTTCTATCAATAATTTCTAATTTTAAATTACTTTTATCGTCATGTTCTAAGTCATCTGGCTGTACTAATAATTTCACAGCAGTACCCTTTTTGTATTTTTTAACAAAATTACCCTTTATGACGCCTAAACATTTATGTTCAACACTTTTTTCATCTAAAACTTTAGCATCGACTAATATCCCTCTATTTAAAAATTTAACTACTTCAATAGAATTTGGATAATGATAAATATTATAAGGTGTATCGTATTGTTTCATAGTTTGGCTTAAGAGAATTCCACAATAATCAGCCATATAGAAAGCCTCATATGAATCATGCGTTACTATTATGGTCGTAATTTTTTTTTCTTTTAATATTTTTTTAATATTTTGTTGTAATTCAACTTTTAAACTTTCATCTACATTAGAAAATGGTTCATCAAGTAATAATAAATCTGGTTTTGACATCAAAGATCTTGCCAATGATACTCTTTGAGCTTCACCTGCGCTTACTTGGTGGGGGTATTTGTCTTCTAAACCCTCTAAATGCAAAAGTTTAATTAATTCATCTGATTCAAAGTTATAATTTTGATTTCTATTTCTTTTTGCTCCAAAATTAATATTTTCTAAAATTGTGTAATGCGGGAACAAACTATTGTCTTGAAATGAAAGAGCTACATTTCTTTTTTCTGGTTCAACATGGTCGATTTCAGACGATAAAAGCTTTCCTTTTAAAAAAATTTTTCCTTTAGGTATTTTTTGTAATCCAGCAATTGACCTTAAAATTGTAGTTTTGCCTATACCTGAAGGTCCTAATAGACAAATGATGTCACCTTCATTTTTAATAGAAAGATTAAAATCTAAAACTTTATTTTTTTTACTAGCAACAAAAGTTGTATTATTTATTTCAAGAAAGTTAATAGACATATAGTGAATATAATATTATTTTTCAGAAAGTATATGCTTAGAGGTAAAATATATTAAAATAGCAGACCAAAAAATAAGAAATAATGAAGGCAATGCCGCTGCTTCTAATAAGTCTTGTGATGCATATGCATAAGCTTTTGTTGCAAAAGTTTCAAAATTAAAAGGTCTTAATATTAAAGTAATTGGTAATTCTTTGATAATTTCAATAGCAATTAAAATGCTAATTAAATAAATACTATTCTTCAAATTAGGAAAGTGAATTTTTCTGAAAGTTCTAAATTTAGAATATCCTAATAAATATGAACTATCGTCTATAGATTGATTGATTTTAAGATAACTAGATTTAATTCCATTAAATGCTAAAGAATAGAATCTAATAAAATAAGCGGCTATCAATCCAAATATTGAACCTATGAAAATACTCTTAATACTCGTTAAGCCAAAATTATTTGTAAGAGTCTCGCTTAACCAAGAAAAAAAAGAAATGAATGCAACAGCTAAAATAACTCCGGGTATTGCATAACCTGAAATAGAAAACATACTTAAATTATCTAATATTTTACTTTTTGATATCCTGTTTCCAAAATTAATTAAAAAGGCTAAGGAAATTAATATAACGCTAGCTAAAAATACTAATAAAAGGGTGTTTAAATTTAGTTCTAATATATTTGTATCTTGAAAATATTTAGGAAATTTAAACGTCCAATAGATCATCTGTGTTAATGGAAATATAAAACTCAATAAAAAAATGAACGAACAAAAAATTATTGGATATAAGGATTTTTTTCCCTTTAATTCTATCTTTGGTATTTTGCGAAAACCTGCGTTAGTATTTTGGTGATATTTAGCACCTCCTCTTGAGTAGTTTTCAACTATAAATAAAGATAGTATAATCATTAAAAGAATAAATGATAATTGGTTAGCTGTATTTAAATCATCAAAACCTAACCAAGAATTATAAATTCCTGTGGTTAAAGTTGAAACACTGAAGAAAGAGACTGTTCCAAAATCAGATAAACACTCCATAGCAACCAAAGATAAACCAGCTACAATTGCAGGTCTTGCTGAAGGTAATATAATTCTAAAAAAACTTTCTCTTGCAGACAAACCCAAATTTTTACTCACTTCAATTAAATTATTAGATTGATGATAGAATGAAGCTCTAGTTAAAACATAAACATATCCAAATAATGAAAAGGACATTGATATAATAGCTCCGAACATTCCATCAAATTTTGGTATGTGTTTATTATAATTAATCTCACCAAATACCCATGTTAATAAGGAAAACAAGGAGCCATAATTTTCAAAAAAAGCTGTTAATGAATATGCATAAATGTAAGCAGGAACAGCAAATGATAATATTAATGCCCATTTAAAAAAATTTACTCCCCAAAAATTATAAAACGACACAAAGTATGCAGAAAGTACCCCAAAAATAAAAGTTAATGACAAAACTCCAACTAAAATTATTGCAGAATTTATTATGTAATCTTTTAAAAATGTTGTCTTTAAAAGTTCCATATACTCACTGGTAAAACTGAAATAGCTAGAAAAAACAGTTAGTATTGGAATTGCAACAAATAAAGATACCAAAAATGAACTTATGTACCAAAAATTGAGTCTTTTATTAATCATTTGTAAGGGTTTAAATCTTGATAACAAAAACGTCAAATATTTATTTTTCTTTAAATAATGAAGAAACTATACTTTTAATATCTTGAATTTTTATTTCCGACAAATTTCTATCAGATATTTTTCTCTGCATTTTCTTAGCTTTGTTCATACAAGGCAAACATCCAGTTTTAAAACTGTTCAAATTTATATTTTTTTTAATGTTCGCCTCATAAATTAATTAACAGTTTAGAGTTTTACTTCCAACCTGCACCTGTCATTGCTACGAGAGCGTCTGCTTGTAATTTTCCGTAGTTAACAACCTTAGTTTTTAAATCTTGTTTAAAATCTAATCCCATTTTGACTACTAATGGATGCGGTGAAACACCTGCAATCATTGGATACTCAAAAGTATTGTTTACTATGTGGTTTTGAGCTTCTTCGCTTAGTAAAAATTCTACTAATTTAATCGCATTAGCTTTATTTGGTGCTCCCTTTACTAGTCCAGCGCCACTAATATTCATGTGAGTTCCTCTACCATCTTGATTTGGAAAGAATGGTTTTACTTTTTTGGCAGCCGCTTGTTGCTCGGGTCCTTTTTTACCTGATAACATAAGTGCTAAATAGTAAGTGTTTGCAACTGCTATATCAGCTTCTCCAGCTGCTACTGCAAGTATTTGAGCCCTATCGTTTCCTTTTGGAGCTCTAGCCATATTAGACACCATACCTTTTGACCATTCTAATGTGGCTGCATTGCCGTTATTTTTTATTAAAGATGCTACTAAAGACTGGTTGTAGATATTGTTAGATGCTCTTATGACAACTCTACCTTTCCATTTAGGATCAGCTAAACTTTCATAAGTTAAACCTGCTAATTCGGCACCAGTAACTCTCTCAGGTGCAAAATAAACAATTCTTGCTCTCTTGGCTATGCCTGTCCATTTAGAAGTTCTAAAATTACTCGGTACTGCAGATTTAATAGCTTTGGTATTTAATCCACTTTGAAGCATTCCTTTAGCATCAAAAGCTCCTAATCTTCCTGCATCAGCAGTTATATAAAGATCAGCTTTACTGTCTGCACCTTCCTCAATTATTCTTTTCTCTAAAGCACCGGATTTTCCAGATATGACATTTACTCTAATACCTGTTTTAGCCGTGAACTTTTCATATAATTGAACATCAGAATCATAGTGTCTTGCACTAAAGATATTTACTTCATTGGCAAATAAACTAGAAACAAATGCAAATAATAAAAATACTGTGGTTAATGTTATTTTTCTCATATTTTCCTTTTCTCCTTTTTAGATTGATTATGATTTGCATTTACAGTATATTGAGAATGATTATCATTTGCATAAATGACGCACTTATAAAAATGACATAAAGAGCGCAACTAAAAGTTGCCTACATGTAAAAAATAGAGTTTAATTAATTGTGCTTCAAATAAATCCTAAAAAATTTAAAGAAATAAAAAATAAAACTATACCTAACCCGTTAAGACCAAAGTTTAGGCAAAAAGCGCAATCTAACATTTATTTTCTATCTCAAAGAAAAGTAAGCGGAGAAAAAAAAATGAGGTTTATCAAAAATAGTAAATTAATAAGTTTTATACTTCTAGTAGTTGTTGGTGGATATTTTTTATCTAACTAATTTTAGCTGATACATTTCCAATCTTACTAATCACACCTTTATAAATACCTTTTCCTAAAATAGGTACAACTCCAACCGAAGATCCAGTAAAAACATAAAAGTTTTTATCAAGTATGATTTTATCTTTTTGTAATTTTCTCAAAACAAACCTCAATGAATTTAAGGGATTAATATAAACGGTATTCGTATTGCCAAAAACTGACTGATTAATTTTTTTATTAAAAATATTAGTTTTTAAATTTTTTACGTTTTGATTTTTAAATTCTTTTTTAGCACCTATTACAAATTTTACATTAGCACCAAAATCAGAACACAGGTCACCGAGACTTTTAATGCCTTTCTTTTTTTGCCTATAACCAACAACTTCAATACATGGAGCGATATGAGTAATAAATTTTTTTATATTTTTTTTTGTAACTTTTTGTTTTAAATCAAAGAAATTTTTTTTTATCAAGTAGCAAACTTCTAATTCTATACCCATAGTAAATTTATTTATTTTTACATTTTTTTTATTTTTTAATACATTGTGTTTATAAACAGTTGCATAAAATGGCTCCTTTTCTTTTAATTTTTTTAAAACAGGAATACCTGTTCCAGCTGCTTTAAATCCACTTATGGGTTTTTTTATTTTACTTTCGCATAATTTTCTTAATTTTTGAGCTTCTGAAATTTTTTTTGTGTACCTTGCTGGTAAGGGTGAAATAATTTTATTTTTTAAAAAAGCATTTACAAGTCTAGTTGCATATTTATTCAAATTTTTGTCAGTCATTAAATATCATCTCCAATATAAATATCTAAAGATAATGCAGTTTCTACTAAAGAATCTTTTCTTTCTACATTTTTGTATGTTCTAATACCTTCGTCGATAGGTACATCAACTACTCTTCTATCTTTCCAGGCTACCATCCTATCAAATTTTTTTTGATTTAATAAATCTACAGCATATACTCCAAATGCACTTGCTAAAATTCTATCACTTGCAGTTGGTGGTGCTCCACGCTGTACATGTCCTAAAGATGTTACTCTACATTCAACATCAGTTTTTTTCATTATTTCTTGAGCAATATAATCACCTATTCCGCCTAATCTTTGTTCTCCATCCATATACTTGTGTAAAACAGTGCTGCCGTTTTCTTTCTTTACTGCTTCTGCAACAACAATTAAAGAATGTTGAATGTCGTGCTTTTTCATAGAATTAAGTTTTTTGATTATACCATCTATAGAATATTTTATTTCAGGTATAAGTATGACGTCTGCCCCTCCAGCTATACCAGCATTTAAAGCTATATGACCTGCATCTCTTCCCATGACTTCGAGTATCATAGATCTTCTGTGACTTGCTGCAGTTGATTGTAAATTGTCTAAAGCTTGAGTTGCAACGTCAACAGCTGTATGGAAACCAATAGAACTTTCGGTTGCCCCAACATCATTATCTATAGTTTTGGGTATAGCTACAATTTTCATATTACCTTCTTTAGCAAGTCTTTTTAATATTTGCATGCTACCATCACCTCCTATAATAATTAGACCGTCTAATTTCAATTGATGATAGCCTTCTATTATTTCTTTAGATCTATCTAAACTTTTTCCATCTTTTGTTGGGAATTTAAAAGGGTTTCCTTTATTGGTAGATCCTAAAAAGGTACCTCCTTGTCTTAGAAGATATCCACCAAAAGTATTATGAGTTAATTGAACAGCTGCAACTGGTCTTTTCATTAATCCGGCGGTTCCATCTTTTATACCAAAAACGTCCATATTATATTTGTTTTTTGCCCTATAAAAGATTGATCTGATTGCAGCATTAAGACCTCCACAATCACCTCCACTAGTTAGAATTCCAATTTTTTTGTCAGCCATTAAATTTAAATTTTCTTAAATATTCTTTTTTGAGATAAAGATGTTATAACATAAAAATTTCATAATGGAAAAAAAAGCCAAAATCATAGCTACTTTAGGTCCAGCTATTTACAGTAACGCAAGACTTAAACAACTTGTTAATCTTGGAGTTGATGCCTTTAGAATTAATTTTAGCCATAATACTCTAGGGATAAATAAAATTGTTTCAAAAATTAGAAAAATCGAGAAATCTACAAATAAAAAATTAGCTTTAATAGCAGATCTTCAAGGGGTAAAGCTTCGGGTGGGAAATATCGAAAATGATAGTCAAAAAATAAAATTCAATCAAAAATTCATTTTTGATACTAAAAAAAATATTGGAGATCAAACAAGAATAAATTTTCCTTATCCAAAAATTCTTAAAAAGTTAAAAAAAGGAAATAAAATTTTAATCGATGATGGAAAATTTATTTTTATAGTCACTAGCAAAAAAGGCCTTGCGGTCACGACAGTTTGTAAAAGTCAAAACTGCTATATGAGAAGCAACAAAAGCATACATATTCCTAATTTTGATATTGCTTTCAATAAATTAACTTCTAAAGATAAAAAAGATATTAAAACTGCAATAAAGCTTGGCTGCAATTGGATTGCACTTTCGTATCTTCAAAATGAAAAACTAATACTTGAAGCAAGAAAATTAATTAAAAAAGATATGGGCATAATTTCAAAAATTGAAAACAAACATGCGCTAAAAAATATAATAAAAATTATTAAAGCTACTGACTCAATTATGATTGCTCGTGGTGATTTGGCAATTGATATTGGTCATAGTGAAGTTCCAAAAGTTCAATTGAGTCTTATAAAAAAATGTTCCCAATTTTCTAAATCTGTAATTGTAGCAACTCAAATGTTGGAAAGTATGATTGAAAATAATACTGCCACTAGAGCTGAAATAAATGATATTGCTACAGCAATTTTTCAAGGTGCTGATACAGTAATGTTATCAGCTGAAGCTGCAATAGGTAAATTTCCAACTCAAGCTGTTTTAACTATGACTCAGACAATTCTTTCAACTGAAAAATATAAAAGACAACACATTGAAGATTTTAAAAATTCGATAATTTCTAATAAAGATCCTGTAAAATCAATTCTTCTTTCTGTAAAAGATATTGCCTATAATACAAACGTAAAAGCAATCATCGTCTTTTCTAATTCAGGTAAATCTGCAAAATTAGTCTCTGCAATGAGACCTGCTGCTAAAATAGTTACAATTTCGCCTAATATAAATGTTTCAAGGCAAGTCTCCTTACTTTGGGGAGTTCAATCAATAAATAGTCGTGATGCTAGTGGTTGGAAAGATATGATGTCTATATCTAAAGAAATTATTAAAAAACTTAAATTTATTAAAAAAAATGATTTCGTTGTTATTACAGCCGGTCTACCCTTCGGTAGAGCAGGTATGACAAATATGGTAAGGCTTTATAAAGTTGGAACATGATAGAACACAATTATAGTATTGATGAAATTTTATCTGCTGTTGATGAAATTCAAAATAATAAGGAAGAGAAAAACAAAGTATCTTTTGCTCCTCACCCAAAAAAAAATTCTTCTGAGGTACCTAAACATACTCTTAAATTAATCGAGGAAGCTGAAGAAATTAAATAAGACCTGCGATTTGAATTGTAGTATCGCACATTCTATTAGAAAAACCCCATTCGTTATCATACCATGATAATACCCTACTAAACTTTCCTTTAATAACTTGTGTTTGGGTTAAATCAAATATCGAGCTGTGTGGATTATGATTAAAATCTTTAGACACTAATGGGGCAGAATTTGTTGCTAAAATGTTTTTTAAAGGTCCATTTGCTGCTTTACTCATAGCATCGTTAATACTTTCAACTGTAACTTCTTTTTTAGCAACAAATGTAAGATCAATTAGAGATACATTTGGCGTTGGGACTCTTATAGCGGTTCCATCTAATTTTCCTTTAAGGCTTGGTAAAACTAAACTCATAGCTTTAGCTGCGCCTGTAGATGTTGGTATCATTGCGTCACCCGAAGCCCTTGCCCTTCTTAAATCTTTATGAAGAGTATCTAATAATTTTTGGTCACCAGTATAGCTATGGATTGTTGTCATATAGCCATATTCAATCCCAAAAGTGTTTTCCAACACCATTGCAACTGGAGCTAAACAATTAGTGGTGCATGATCCATTAGAAATAATATTATGCTCTTTTTTTAAATCTTTGCTGTTAACTCCTTGGACAACTGTAAAATCGACTTCTTTAGCTGGTGCTGAGATAATTACTTTTTTTGCCCCAGCCTCAATGTGTTTTCCTGCGGATGTTTTGTCCAAAAAGAAGCCTGTGCATTCTAAAACAACATCAGCACCAATTTTTTTCCATGGCAATTTAGCTGGATCTCGCTCTGCAAAAACTTTTATATTCTGATCACCAATTTGAAATCCCTCACTTAAAGTTTTAACTTCTTGGGTTAAGGCACCATGAGTACTATCGTATTTAATTAGATGTGCGTTTGCTTCTATAGAGCCAAGATCATTAATTCCAACAACTTGAATTTTACCTTTATAATTTTCTAGCAGGGCTCTTAAAATTAATCTTCCTATTCTTCCAAAACCATTTATTCCAACTTTGACCATTGTTATACGTATTTAAATACAATCACAAAATATGCAACACAAATAATCGTTGCTATCCACAACAAGCTGCCAACTAATCCTAACCAAGCTAAATGAATGAAAGCGCTTCCTAAAAGAGATACAAATAATCTATCTCCTCTAGTAGTGTCTAACCCTAATATACCTCTCCTTGGAGAACCTCCCGGGACTTTTTTCTCCCAAAAATACATTACTGTAATACAAACTGCTATGAATATAAAAAAACTTGCTGTAGGCCAAGTCCAAGCCATCCATGTTATAAAATCAAAATCAAAAAGGCCTTTTTCTTTTGGTTGACCGACTGTTGACCAGCTAGATGCATATAAATTTGTAAACATTATACTCTTCCCATTGCAAATCCTTTAGCTATGTAATTTCTTACGAAATATATCACCACTGCTCCAGGGATTATAGTTAGACTACCGGCCGCAGCTAATAAACCTAGTTCATATCCAGAGGTGCTAGAGGTTCTGGTCATTATTGCTGCTATTGGTTTTGCTATTGTAGCTGTAAGTGTTTTAGCTAATAATAATTCTACCCAAGAAAACATAAAACAGAAAAACATGGTAATACCTATTCCTGCAGCTATTGTAGGAATAAATATTTTAAAGAAAAATCTTCCAAAAGAATATCCATCAACATAAGCTGTCTCATCTAGTTCTTTAGGAACAGCAGACATAAACCCTTCTAAAATCCAAACTGCTAATGGAATATTAAATAAACAATGAGATAATGCGATAGCTATATGTGTATCAAATAAATTTACTGATGAGTAAAATTGAAAAAATGGTAAAGCAAATACAGCGGGAGGAGCCATCCTATTTGTCAGTAACCAAAAAAATAAATGTTTATCGCCTAAAAATTTGTATCTTGAAAAGGCATAAGCAGCTGGCAAAGCTGCTGAAACAGAAATTATTGTATTAAAGACTGTATATGTAATGGAATTAACATAACCCATATACCATGTGCTATCTGTAAAAATAGTTTTATAATTTTCTAACGTAAAATCTTGGGGCCATAAAGAATAAACGTTTATAATTTCTGTAGTAGTTTTGAATGACATGTTTAACAACCAATAAATTGGAAGCATTAGAAAAACGATATAAATTGAAGGGACTAACCATTTTATTTTACTCATGATCTTGCCTCATCTTTCATCATTATACTGTAAAAAACCCAGCATATTAGAAGTACAATTAAAAAGTAAATTAGTGACATAGCAGCAGCTGGGCCAAGATCAAATTGACCTAAGGCCATTTTAACTAAATCAAGTGATAGAAAATTCGTTGCATTTCCTGGTCCGCCTCCTGTTAAAACGAAAGGTTCTGTATAAATCATAAAGCTGTCCATAAATCTTAATAGTATAGCTAAAGTTAAAACTTTTTTCATTTTTGGTAACTCTATATATCTAAAAATATCCCATCTGCTCGCTCCATCAATCTCAGCAGCCTGATAGTAAGCTGGCTGTATAGAGTTTAAACCTGCGTAAGATAATAAAACGACTAAAGATGTCCAATGCCATACATCCATTAATATAGTTGTGAACCATGCATCACCGCTTTGTTGAGTAAAATTATAATCAAAACCTAAGGTATTTAAAGAGTTACCTAAAAATCCAATATCTGGTAATGCAAATATATTCCACATTGCTCCAACCACATTCCAAGGAATCAAAAGAGGCATTGACATTAAAATTAAACAAACAGGAACGCCCCAACCTTTTTTAGGCATTGTAAGTGCTATACCTATTCCTAATGGTAACTGAATTAATAAAATTATAAAAGTAAATATAACTTGTCGTCCTAGAGACGCATGAAATCTTTCAGAGTGTAAAATTTCTTTAAACCACCTAGTTCCTTCCCAGGCAAAAACATTGCTTCCAAAAGTTTCTTGGAAAGAATAATTAACCACAGTCATCAATGGCACAGCAGCATTAAACGCCACAAGTACAAAAACTGGAATTACAAAGAGCCAAGCTTTCTGGTTAAATGTTTTATTCATTATTCAATTATCCAATTATCTCCATAAGCGTATGTATATTTTTGATCAAAAGTGATATGTGCACTTCCACTTGGTATGTGAGCTGATGAGTTAGCTAGAATTTTAATGCTTCCACTCGCACATTCTGTATCAATTACTTTATGTCTACCTGTATCACTTACTCTTTTTACTTTAACAGCGATGCCATCTTTAGAAAAATTTACAAACTCAGGTCTAATTCCAACTTGGGTTTTATTAAAATTAGATTTTTTTAAAATAGTATTAGCAGGTAATATTTTTCCTTCAAAATTGATTTGACCATTTTTTATCTCGCAAGGAAGGATATTCATTCCAGGAGAACCAATAAAATGACCAACAAAAGTGTGTTTTGGCTTTTCAAATAATTCTACTGGAGTACCTGTCTGGACAATCTGACCTTCGTGCATTACTACAACTTGATCAGCAAAAGTTAGTGCTTCGATTTGATCGTGTGTGACATAAATCATTGTACGATTTATTTTTTGATGTAATTCTTTTAGTTTAGATCTTAAAACCCATTTTAAATGCGGATCAATTACAGTTAGCGGTTCATCAAACATAATTACATTCACATCCGATCTCACGAGTCCTCTTCCTAGAGAAATTTTTTGTTTTCCATCTGCTGTTAAGCCAGATGCTTTGTTGTTTAAAGTCGAAGTAAGCTCTAACATTTCTCCTATTTCTTTTACTTTTGCGTCAATTTCTGTTTTTGATAAGCCTCTATTTTTTAATGGAAATGCTAAGTTATCGTATACAGTCATGGTGTCATAAATAACTGGAAACTGAAAAATTTGAGCAATATCTCTTTCGACCGGATTTAATGCTGTAACATCTTTGTTATCAAACAGTACTTCACCTTTTGTTGGTTTTAGTAATCCAGAAATAATATTTAATAATGTAGTTTTTCCACATCCAGAGGGACCCAGTAAAGCGTAAGCTCCTCCATCTTTCCAATTAATATCTACTCCTCTTAAAGCCCAGTCTGAGTCATTGTTTTGTTTTGATAAATAACTATGACTTAAGTTCTTTAAAGTGATTTTAGCCATTATTAACCAATCTGTTGTTTTGATCAAAATATAAAAATTCATTTACATTCATGTGTAATTTTGTATTTTCCCCGATGTTTTTTTGTTGAATGCCATTAGATAGAGAAACCCAATTTAAATTACCATTCATGAAATGAATTAAACTTTCTGAACCACTTAGTTCAGAAATCAAAACTTTCCCATTAATTTCGACTGAATTATTTCCTTCTTTGTATGTGGTTATATTGTGAGGTCTAATCCCTATCTTATATTTTCCATCTTTAATTTGTACATCTGATTTCCATTGCACACTATTATCAGCCAATTTAAAAGTGTCTCCAGTTTTTGTTATTTCAGCTATATTCATTGGTGGGTCGCTAAACACTTTTGCTGACGATAAATTTTCTGGCTTATTATAAACATCTAAAGTCTTGCCATATTGAATAACATTACCTTCTAATAGTGTTGCAGTGTTTCCTCCTATCATTAATGCATCTAGAGGTTCTGTTGTTGCATATACAACAATGCAATCTCTATCTTCAAATAATTTTGGTAATTCTTCTCTTAATTCTTCTCGAAGTTTAAAGTCTAAGTTGGCTAAAGGTTCATCTAATAATATTAAATCCGAATCTTTTACTAAAGCCCTAGCCAAAGCTGTTCTTTGTTGTTGGCCACCAGACAATTCATCAGGTTTTTTTTCTAACATTGCGGATAATTTCAAAAGTTCTGCAACTTTACCAACTCTTTTCTTGATCTCATCTGATTTAATTCCAGTAATTTTTAAAGGTGATGCTATGTTTTCAAATACTGTAAAATTTGGATAATTAATAAACTGCTGGTAAACCATCGAACAATTTCTTTTTTGAACTTCCTTACCTGTAACATTTTCTTCATTAAACCAAATTTCTCCTGAAGTAGGTTTGTCTAAGCCAGCCATAATCTGCATTAAAGTTGTTTTACCTGCTAGCGTTGATCCTAGTAAAACGTTAATTGTATTTTTTTCTAATTTAAGGTTTGTAGAATGTATATGAGTTTCTATACCTACTTTTTTTTCAACATTTTTAAGTTCTAAACTCATATCTAAAATTAAAATTAAGTTTTAAAAAAAGGGGACATTAAATGCCCCCTTTTTAAATTAAAATTAACCTAGGTTATTTCCAAGCGTCTTTAAATGCTACGGTTTTCCCTTTAGGTTTTTCGTTAACTTTAGCTTTAGGCGAACCAGCTTTTTTTAACCAATAAGAAGTGTCTCTTGGTTTATTAAGTCTTGGTCCACATCCACCATATGCGTTACTACCTTTGTCAGCAGCTTCCATACGAGACATAACTAAGTCCATCTCATCTGCAAGACGATCCATAGTTTGTTGCGGTGTAAATGTGCCTGAGTTAACTTCTCCGATATGCTGCCACCATAATTGTGCAAGCTTCGGATAGTCTGGAACGTTGATACCTGTAGGTGACCAAACGTTTCTGTTTTTTGATCTATAGAACTCAATAAGTCCACCTAGTTCAGGAGCTCTCTTTGTAAAGTGTTTGTGGTTAACAGTACTTTTTCTAACGAAAGTTAAACCTACATCAGCTTTTTTAAGAGATACAGTTTTTGAAACTGTAAATTGAGCGTACAACCATGCAGCTTTTCTTCTTTCAACGTCAGTAGACTTAAACATAGTCCATGATCCAACGTCTTGATATCCAAGCTTCATACCTTGTTCCCAATAAGGTCCTTTAGGCGATGGGCCCATTCTCCATAATGGCATACCGTTTGAATCAACTACTTTATTGTTAGGATCTTTTCCTACTAAAGAAGCTGTGAAAGCAGTGTACCAGAAAATTTGCTGAGCAACATTTCCTG
>Ga0315315_10002054_pt1 | contig 18460 bp, 19 predicted proteins | sample M140m3416metaG_FD_203699 | JGI IMG/M metagenome (GOLD analysis project Ga0315315, IMG submission 203699) | Ammonia-oxidizing marine archaeal communities from Monterey Bay, California, United States - M1 40m 3416 | ecosystem: Environmental > Aquatic > Marine > Intertidal zone | place: USA... | reverse complement strand
TGAGTCGAACCAGGAGTCTCTCTGAGTTGTGAATTCAATTCCTTATATTTCTTTGTCCAGTATCTGATTTTGGTATTAGGGATACCTGTTAGTTCTTCAAGCTCACTTATTTTAAATAAAGTTTTTGTGTCGCTCATCTTTATATACTCTATCTCAGAAAATAAAATAATAAACTTTCAATGTTAATCTTGTTTAATTTTGAAGCTTTTCCTATGGAAAGGACAAGGTCCATATTTTTTTAACAATGCTATGTGCTCCTTAGTCCCATATCCCTTATTGCTCTCAAGCTTGTAGTAAGGGTAGATACTGGAAATCTTTTTTAAAATAAAATCCCTAGTGAATTTTGCAATAATGGATGCAGCAGCTATAGACTTGCAGATTGTGTCCCCCTTAGTAATACATATTTCGTTCAAATCAGTTCCGATGCCATGGTTACCATCAATTAATACTATCTTTGGTTGAATTTTTAAATTTTTGACTGCTCTTCTCATCGCAAGTCTAGTCGCATTCAGTATATTTAATTTATCAATTTCCAGATTGTTTGACCAACCTAATGCGAACATAGAATTATTAGTTAGCAATTCTGTGAACTTCAATGCTCTTTTGTTTTCTGATAATATTTTTGAATCATCCAGCTCAATTTTATTAATAACTGAATCAATTTGAAAAGCACACGCAACCACAGGACCTATTAATGAGCCTCTACCAACTTCATCAATTCCAACAGCCGACTTGTCGCAACGGTACAGCCTAGATTCAATTTCAGCTAAATCTTTCATTTACCAGTTTCTGTTTTGATTAAATTAAGACTTTCTAGTTCGTTAGACAGAGTTAGTGATTTTTCTTCACTGAGACATGTCAATGGTAGTCTCAATGAATTTTCACATAAACCTAATTTGCTCATTGCATATTTTATTGGAATAGGATTAGTATCTATAAAAAGTAGCTTATTAAGCTCTGATAATTGAGAATCAATCGCCTTTGCACTCGAGAGGTTACCATCATTGTAAGCATTAAACAAAGAGGAGCACTCCTTAGGCAAAAGGTTTGAAGTAACCGATATAAAACCTTGACCACCCTCTTGAAGTATAGGTAAATTTAATGAATCCTCGCCAGAAAGTATAATAAAATCTTCAGAACAGGACATCTTTATCTTTTTAACTACTTCAATATCACCAGACGCCTCTTTAATCCCAATAATATTATTGTTTTCTTTTTCAAGTCTGACAATAGTTTCTATTGATAATTTAACAACTGATCTTCCCGGTATATTGTAAAGAATTACTGGCAGTGATGTATTTCTAGCAATTTCTGAGAAATGACTAAATAGCCCAATTTGATTTGGCTTATTATAATAGGGAACTACTTGAAGTGTTGCATTTGCGCCTGCTTTTTCGGCACTTTCGGTCATTTTTAGTGCCTCATGTGTGGAATTAGAGCCTGTTCCTGCAATTACAGGAATCTTATTCTTAGCCACATCAATCGCAATTTTAATAACTTCTTGATGCTCTTCATGGCTAAGAGTCGGAGATTCCCCTGTTGTTCCGCAGGGAACTATTCCATGTACTCCATTTTCAATTTGTCTTAATATTAGATTTTCTAATCTTAGCTCATCTAGATTCCCCTTAGAATCTAGTGGTGTCACTAAAGCAGTTATACATCCTGTAATATTAGCCATTTAATAAATATAGTACAACAAAATCAGTTTTTCTGTAAACATTCTGCAATTTGCACAGCATTTAAAGCAGCACCTTTTCTTATTTGGTCACCTACCACCCATAATGATAGTCCAAATTTGACAGAGTAATCTTTTCTCAGCCTACCAATTAGGCAATGGTCTTTATTTGAAGAATCGAGGGGTGTAGGATATTCCATTGAGTCTGTAATATTTATATTCTTTAATCCTGGGAAATTACTTAATGCTTTTTTCGCACTGGATAAAGTAACATTTTTATTAAATTCAATATTCAGACTTATACTGTGCGACCTTAAAATAGGGACCCTTACAGTGGTTGCTGTTATAAAGATTTTATTATTGGAAAGAATTTTTCTTGACTCATTATGAAGCTTCATTTCTTCTTGAGAGTATAAGTTGTTAGTTATGTCACCAATCTTAGGAATGGCGTTAAAAGCTATATTTCTTTCAAACACAGTACCCTTAGGCCTCCTGCTTCCTGATAGAAAACTTTTTGAATCTGAAATAAGCTCTGACATTCCCATGTTCCCAGCACCTGAGACGGATTGAAAACTTGTAGCTACAATTCTATTTATAGAAGCCAAATCATATAAAGGCTTTATTGCCATTAAGGAGATAATTGTAGTACAGTTTGGATTTGCAATTATTTTAGATTTATATTTATTTAAATCTTCTTTATTGATTTCAGGTACAACTAAAGCAGTGTTTTTATCCATTCTAAATGCTGAGCTATTATCAATTACGTAGCAACCATTCGATGTGGCAATAGGGGCATATTTTTTACTAATATCTGAACCCGCTGAAAAGAAAACAATATCAAAATTTTTCAATGAAGATTTTTTTAATTGCCTAATTTTAATAGACTTACTTTTGTATAGAATTGATTTGCCAGCTGATCTTTTTGAGCCAAAGAGATCTATACTAGATAACTTAAATTTTCTTTCTTCAAGTATCTTGATAATTTCTAAACCCACCGCACCGCTTGCACCTACTATTGCAATTCTCATTGTTCAATCTCACTTATTTTTTTAATATTCGATAATTCTGCATGGTCAACTTGAGTATTAATAAATGTTGAAAGTATTTTTTTAATCTCATTGCTTTTTACATTCATTGTACTTATTCCTATTACGTTTGCATCATTCCATTTTCTGGCACCCTCAGCTACAGATTTAGTATTACAAAGAGCAGCTCGAATACCCTTAAACTTGTTGGCAACTATAGTAACACCTGTCCCAGTGTAACAAAAAAGTATCCCATAATCAGATTTTCTCTTCTGAACATCTTGGGATACCCTACTTGCTATCTCAACCCAACTAAGACTATCTTTGGCTAGAGTACCATATTCGTAATATGGATAATTGTTTTCAGTTAGAAATTCTTTAGCAGTACTTACACATTTTGAATTATTATCAGCACCAATTGAAAAGCGAATTTTTTTAGACATTACTTTTTTTTACCCTTCTTTTATTTTATATTACTTTAAAAATTATCTAATAGGAATTTTAGATGGCTGATATAAATTATAAAATAAAAAAAGTGCTCAGAGCAGCATGTTTAGAAGCAGGAGGAATACTCTTGCAGAACTATGGAGTTAAAAAGAGAGTTAAGTCTAAAGGTCATAATGATTGGGTTACCAGTCAAGATATAGTAATTGAGCAAGCAATTATTAAAATAATAAAAAAGACTTTCCCTTATGCTTCATTCATTGGGGAGGAGACAGGCGAATCAAGTATTAACTCTGATATGCTTTGGATAATTGATCCTATTGATGGAACGAATAATTATATTCATGATTACCCTTTTTTTTGCACATCTATCGGAGTTATGATTAAAAATAGATTGGAGCATGGTGCCATTTATGATTGCCTGAGGGATGAATTTTTTTATGCAGGTAGAAAAAATGGTTCTTATTTGAATGGAAAAAAAATTGGCGTTAGCAATACAAGGAACTTGTCTGACTCATTATTGTGTACAGGCTTCATAACCTCTAATAAATCGTATGCAAAGAAAAATATTGCTAATTTTAAAAGATTAGTTTTCAAGGCAAGGTCAATTCGTAGAGATGGCTCAGCGGCGCTTGATCTCGCCTATGTCGCATGTGGAAGATTGGATGGGTTTTGGGAACTTGGACTTAATAGCTGGGATACTTCTGCAGGGGTGCTCTTGGTTGAAGAAGCTGGTGGCAAGGTGGTGAACTCCTTGGGTAGGAAGTTCGATATTTTGAAAAATAAAAGTTTGATATCGGGTAACAAGATTATCGTTAAAAAACTTCTTACAGAAATACAAGCTGATAAGGTATAAAAGTTTTAAATATATTTCCCTATTATAGATTTTTTGCTTTTCATAATATCCTTTGGTGTTCCGCTAGCTAGAATCTTTCCACCTTTTATACCCCCACCAGGACCGATGTCTATAATATAGTCGGCAATTTTAATTAAATCTAAATTATGCTCTATTATAAGAACAGTATTTCCTTTCTCAACTAGTAATTCAAAAGTCTTGACAAGATTTTTTAAATCATCGACATGAAGGCCAATTGATGGCTCATCTAAAATATAAAGGACATTATTAGATGCTTTAGCGAGTAATGATTTTGCAATCTTGATTCTTTGTGATTCACCACCAGATAATGTATTCGTTGGTTGACCTAAGGTAAGATAGCCTAAACCCACAGAAGCTAAAATCTGGAGTTTTTTTATTAACTTTCTATCACTTTCAAAGAAAATTATTGCTTCGTCAATTGTCATTCCGAGTATTTGATTAATATTTTTATTATTCATTTTCACTTCTAAAATGTTTTCCTTGAATCTTTTACCGTTACATGTATCACAAACTACTTCTAGATCTGAAAGGAATTGCATTTCAATTATTTTCTTACCATCTCCTTTACAATCATCACACCTTCCACCATCTGTATTGAAAGAAAAATCTCCAGGTTTTAATTTTTGGTTAATAGATTGTTTTGTTTTGGACATTTTAACCCTTATATCATCATAAATTTTCATATAACTTGCAGGATTAGACCTGGTACTTGTACCAACTGTGTCTTGATTTATCATAATAAGCTCACCTATTTTGGACAAGCCCGAAATTGATTGAACCTCGCCGGGGTCGTTGTATATTTGACCAAACTCCGTGCAGGCATTTCCATAAAAACAATCTTTGATAAGAGTACTTTTTCCAGAGCCTGAGACTCCTGTAATACACGTAATGCAAAACAATGGAAATTCAAAATCAACATTTTTAATATTATTTTTTGTAGCTTTATTTATTTTTATTTTTTCTGTTGATATTTTTTTTTTCGTATTTTTATTTATTTGAAGCTTTTTATTTAGATACTTAGATGTTATAGAATTAGAATTATTTTTAAGCGATTTATAGTCACCACAATGAACTATATCGCCACCAAATTTTCCTGATTTTGGTCCAAGTTCAATTACCCAGTCTGCTTTAGATATTATTCCTAAATCATGTTCAATTAAAATAACAGTGTTATCTAGGTCTCTTAAATTAACTATTGTTTTATAAAGACTTTCAATATCTTTAACATGAAGACCTATTGATGGTTCATCTAGAACATAAAGTGTATCTGTGAGCTCAGATCCAAGTTGTTGAGAGAGATTTACACGTTGTACTTCTCCACCAGAAAGAGTTTTACCTAGTCTATTTAATGTTAGATATTCTAGGCCAACTTCTATCAAGAATTTTAGTCTCGTTTGGCATTGCTTCAAGGGCTCGTTAATAAGCTCCCTTAAAGACCTATTCAATTTTAATTGATTAAAGAAAGCCTGAAGTTCTTCAATGCTTAAGTCACAAAGCTCGTTGATAGTAAGCCCGTCTATTTGAACTTTGGATGCAAGTTTGTTAATTCTAGACCCTGAACATTCGGAGCAAATTTTTGGTGATCTATATTTGCTTAATAAAACTCTAACGTGCATTTTATAAGATTTCCTCTCAAGTCTTTTAAAAAGGCCAATTATTCCCTTATATTTAGAGTCGCCAGTTAATATTAGTGATTGTTTTTTTTCTGAGATTTTATAGAAGGGGATAAACGTATCAATTTTATTTCTATTGCAAAATTCTATAAATCTTCTTTTTTCATATCCTAAAGAAGGCCTCTCCAGTAAAGTTAGGGCACCTTCGTCAATCGATAAGTTATTATTTTGAACAATCAATTTCATATCAGGTGTTAAGGTGTTACCAAAGCCTTTACATTCAGAGCACGCACCATTTGGGGTATTAAATGAAAAATTATTTGGTGTTGGTTTTTTGTACTCTTTTAGGCAATCTGGACAACAAAGTTCTTTTTTATAATTACATTCAAGTTTTATTGTCTTGTCGTAAATATTTATTTTACTAGAAAGAGAAAAGGAAAGTTCAAGAGATTCTATAATTCTTGAAAAATTTAATTCTTTTATACTTATGTTGTCAATCACAGGTTCAAAAAAATCTAAGTCCAAGTTTTCATTAGTAATCTCTTTAATTTTATTTTCTGAAATAACCTCGTAAATTCCCATTTTCCTTAAATCTTTTGCTCGAAGATTTTTACTATTTTCTATTGCTATAAATACTTCTTTATCTCTATAATTTTTTAGTAAATTTTTATAGATATTTTCTGTATCCATGGTTGAACATTTTTTTTCGCATTCTGTACAATAGATATGGCCGATACGACTGAATATGACCCTCATATAGTCGTATACCTCTGTCAGTGTTCCGACTGTAGACCTAGAGTTTTTTATAGTATTTCTACTTTCGATACATATCGAAGGAGGAACACCATCTAAAGAGATAACCTCTGGTTTTTCTATTTTTTCAAGGAATTGTCTTGCATATGTTGATAATGATTCTAAATATCTTCGCCTACTTTCTGCATGTATAGTATCTATGGCTAGAGATGATTTTCCTGAACCTGACAAACCGGTAACCACACAAAGGCTATACCAAGGGATTTTGCAGCTAATTTTTTTTAGATTATTAGAAGAGGCTCCTTCTATAGAAATTAGCTTTTTCATATAAATATTATAGTAACTATTTTTTTAGATTCCTTGAAATTTTTTACATTTTAAGTAGTCTGAAGGTATCAATGAAACCATCCAATTTAATAGATAACGAAGTTTATTCTTTAATTAATAATGAAATTAAAAGGCAAGAATATGAGCTTCAGATGATTGCTTCTGAGAATTATGCTAGCGAAGCCGTAATGGAGGTTATGGGCTCAGTTCTAACTAATAAATATGCTGAAGGTTACCCTGGAAAGAGATATTATGGTGGTTGTCAATATGTTGATATTGCTGAAGACTTAGCTATCAATAGAGCAAAGAAGCTTTTTGGAGCTGAAGCAGTAAATGTTCAGCCTCATTCCGGCGCACAAGCAAACATGGCAGTTTTTCTGGGTTTTTTAGAGCCCGGCGATACGGTTCTAGGTATGAGTCTTGATCATGGCGGTCATTTGTCTCATGGTTCAAAAGTTAATTTTTCTGGAAGAATTTATAATTCAATTACTTATGGTGTTAACGAAAAAACTTTCCTTATAGATTATGATCAAATTGAAGAATTAGCTATTAAAAATAGACCTAAACTCATCATTGCTGGTTGGAGCTCTTATCCTAGAGACTTAGATTATAAAAGATTTAGAGAAATAGCAGATAAATCTGGGTCCTTGCTTTTGGCTGATATTGCTCATCCTTCAGGTTTAATAGCAGCTGGATTATATTCTAACCCAATCCCGTTTTGTGATTTTGTTACTACTACAACACATAAAACACTTAGAGGGCCACGAGGTGGGATGATTATGACCAAAGAAGAGCATCTTAAGATAATAAATAGTAGGGTTTTTCCAGGTACTCAAGGTGGGCCTTTGATGAATACCATTGCTGCAAAAGCTGTAGCATTTAATGAAGCTTTGAGCGAATCCTTTAAGGATTATCAAAAACAAGTTCTAGCAAATTCCAAACTTCTAGCAAAGATACTAATAGAGAAAGGATTTAATTGTATTACCGGGGGAACGGATACGCATTTGGTACTTCTTGATCTTAGAGGCTCTGGTGTCACAGGCAAGGAGGGTGAGTCTGCTTTGGCTGCTGCAGGAATAACTACAAATAAAAATGCAATACCTTTTGATCCGCTACCACCTTCAGTTGCTTCAGGCATTAGGATTGGAACCCCAGGAATTACTACGCGAGGCATGAAAGAAGCTGAGATTCAACATATTGGAGACTTAATATCGAAAGTTTTATTAAATTATAATGATCAGAGCTTATTAGAGTCATGTAAAAAAGAAGTTAACGACTTATGTAGGAAATTCCCTATCTATCCAAATTTATTATAGTCCTCTACTCAATTATCATTGTTTTTATGATAGAATCAGTTCATGAGCTATCAAGAAACTGGATGTTGTTCAATAGAAAATACTAAAGTCATAGATTCAAGGCAAGGGTCTGATTCGAAATCTATAAGAAGAAGAAGGGAATGTCTTACTTGCTCTAGACGTTTTACAACCTATGAAAGAGTTGAAGATTACGAGCTTTTAGTTTTAAAAAAAAATGGAACAGTTCAGGAATTTAATAAGACAAAAATTATAGATGGAATGTTTAGCGCTTGTCAGAAAAGAAATATTTCAATGGGCCAAATTGAAAACGTTGTTCAATTAATTGAAAAGGAATTGATAGAATCATCAAGAAGGGAGATAAGATCAAGCGAAATTGGGGATCTTGTAATTAAGCACTTATATGAAATTGATAAGGTTGCATATATTAGATTTGCTTCAGTATATAGGTCTTTTAATAATCTAGAAGAGTTCTCCTCCGAACTAGATACCTTGATAAAAAAGATTTAAATGATTATTGATTCACATGCTCACTTGTACAGTTATGATAATATTGATGAAGTAGTATCTGAGGCTAAAAATAACAAGGTCGATACGATTATAACTATTTCGACAGATCTTGAATCTTGCAAGATGAATATTGAAATATCAGAGAAGTATAATAATGTTTATTCTGCTGTTGGAATTCATCCCTGTGATGTTATAAATCATAAATTTTCTGATTTAACAAAACTAGAAGAGCTTGCTCACAACAGAGTTAATGTAGCTATTGGAGAGATAGGTCTTGATTTCTATCATTCGACTGAAAACAAAGAGCTTCAATATAAATTTTTTGATTTCCAAGTTGATATAGCACAAAGAATGAATTTGCCATTCGTTATACATGCAAGGGAATCATATAGTGAAGTTATAGATTATTTAAGCTCTAAGAAAATAAAGTCTGATTTTGTGGTACATTGCTTTACAGGCAATAAACATGAGGCAAAAAGACTTTTAGACTTAAATTCTTTCATATCATTCACCGGAATTATTACTTTTAAAAAATCCAATGAACTTAGAGAGGTTGCTGCATATATTCCTGAAAATAGGCTGATGATAGAAACTGATTCACCTTACTTGTCTCCACATCCTAAGAGAGGTAAGACTAATTATCCTAAGAATCTTATATATATCGCTGAATCTATTTGTAGTTTAAAGAAAGTTAATTATGAATCTTTTTGTAACACTTTAAGGGAAAATACAGTTAAGTTTTATAGACTATGAAAAAACCTAACATAGGTATAACAATTGGAGATTATAATGGTATTGGACCGGAAATTGTCTTAAAGTCTTTAAGAAATAAAACGATTCTAAATAGATGCAACATATTCCTAATTGCTGATAAAAAAGTCATTGAATCTATTAAAATACAAATTGATAAGAGAGTTAAGATTTATCCTGCAAAAAACAGAGTTACTTTAAATCTTGGTAAGCCAACAGTGCATTCTGGAAGGGCATCATTGGACTATATATATCGGGGTGTTGATTTGGTGAAAAACAATAAAATAGATTGTTTAGTTACTGCTCCAATTAGTAAGATAGCTATTTCACGTGCAGGATCAAAATTTAAAGGCCATACAGACTTACTTCAAAAAGCATTCAAAAGAAAAGACGTTGTCATGGCTTTTTTTTCTAAAGACTTCAATGTTTCGCTTGCATCTATTCATATACCAATAAGAGATGTTGCTAAATCTTTAACCAAGGAGCTGATAATAAAACAAGTAACTATAGTTAATAATTTTTTTAAGAAATTTATAAAAAAAAATAATCCAAGAATAGGAATTTGTGGATTAAATCCGCATGCATCTGAAGAAGGAAGTATTGGGAAAGAAGACCTATCTATAATTACACCTGCTGTTAATTCTTTACAAGATTCTAAAGTAAATATTAGTGGGCCATTCCCAGCCGACACTATTTTTGTCAAAAATATCAGAGAGCGTTTTGATATTATTCATGCTATATATCATGACCAAGGCCTGATACCATTTAAAATGCTAGCTTTTGATAAGGGTGTAAATGTTACTCTAAACCTTCCATTCGTCAGGACTTCACCTGACCATGGAACAGCCTATGATATTGCTGGAAAGAACAAGGCTTCCTCAACAAGTATGGAAGAGGCAATACTTTTGGCTATAAAAATCCATAATTCGTTGTGACTATAAAAATACTTTTCTTGGTTTCCCTGCAGACTCTTGCTCACCAATAATGCCTTCCCTTTCCATCATTTCAATTATGTTAGCTGCACGATTGTATCCTATTTTAAGCCTTCTTTGTATCATAGAGATAGACGCAAGTTTTGTTTGTTTAACTATGTCTAATGCCTCATTGTACAAAGCGTCTTTTTCATAGTTAATATTGGTCTGGGCTTCCTCCTCTTCCTCATAAGCTTTCGTAATATCTGAATTATAATCGGGAGGAGCTTGCCCCTTAAGGAATGCAGAGATATTATTTCTTTCTTTGTCAGAAATTATAGATCCCTGTATACGAATTAAATTATTAGGTGGTTGAAGTAGAAGCATGTCACCTTTCCCTAAAAGCTCCTCTGCCCCAGAGGCATCTAGGATAATTCTGGAATCAACTTTAGATGAAACAGCAAAAGATATTCTAGCTGGGAAATTTGCTTTAATAAGTCCAGCAACTACATCCGCCGATGGTCTCTGACTTGCAACAATCAGATGAATACCGGCTGCTCTTGCCATCTGGGATAATCGAGTTATGGATTCTTTTATTTCATTAGGTGCTACAAACATCAAGTCAGCTAGCTCATCAATTATAATAACTATAAACGGTAAACTCTCTGTTTCTGAGTCAATATTTTTATTATAAGAATCAATATCCCTAACACCTATATCGGACAAGAGTTTATATCTAGTTTCCATTTCCTTTACCGCCCATTTTAATGCAGCAGAGGCTTTCTTTGGGTTTGTTACCACAGGATGCAACAAGTGAGGGATATCCTCGTATCCTGATAATTCTAGCATTTTAGGGTCAATCATTATAAATCTAAGCTGTTTAGGTGTTGCCTTATATAGCATGCTCGTGATAATGCTATGAAGAAAAACACTTTTTCCTGATCCTGTAGTACCAGCTATCATAAGATGTGGGGCTGTTTTTAAGTCGGTAAAAAGAGGAATTCCAGAGATATCTTTACCTAAGGATAAATTTATTGGGCTGGGGCTTTTTGTGAACTGATCCTTCGAAAGAAGCTCTTTTAAATAAACTATTTCTCTTAGGTCGTTCGGGACTTCTATACCAATTACATCCTTGCCGGGTATTGGCGCTATTATTCTTATTCTAGTAGCTTTCAAAGCCATTGCTAAATCATCAGACAATGAGGCTATCTTGTTTATCTTAGTCCCTGCTTCTGGTCTATATTCATATAGAGTAATTACAGGGCCAGGCTTTATTTCTGTTATTTGACCGTTAATTCCAAAATTTGCTAATTTTTCTTCAATCTTTTTAGCTTTATCTAGCGCCTTTTGTTTATCATAGCTGACGGGTTGATCTTTTGGTTCATCAAGGAGACTTAGACTTGGTAGAGTAAAATTACTAAATTTTTTACTACCGCGGGTCTTTGGACTTTTTTCACTTATTTTTTCTTCCACATTAGATTCATATTTAACATCTATAATTGGTTCACTTTTTGGTATTTCTTCAATATTAATTTTTATATGATCATTTGGCTTCTCTTCAATATTGATTGATTTATTTTTTTTAATAAATAACTTTTTAAATAAATTTATAATTCCATTTGTAAACTTCAAGACTAATTCCTTATTTAATTGATGTATTGAAAAGGATAAAATAAATAAATAAAAAAGAGTTGTACCAAGCAGGCCGGTTATCTGTTTTACCAAAAGAGCTGTAATTTTACTAGGAAGATATCCAATAAACTTATAAGCGTCAAGAGAAAATATTTCTTTATATACCTTAAATAAACCACCGATAGTAAGTGTAATAAGTAAAATAAAAAAGATTTTCTTTGAAATCTCTTTATTCGCTTTCTTACCAAGAGACCTAGTAGATAGGATAAAAGTGAAGGTTGTGATGACTAATCCAGCCGCTCCAAAACAGTAATAAAATTTATCTGATATTAAGCTTCCAAAGTTGCCAATTAATGATTGTGCATTGGCAAAATCAAAAAGATTAAAGATAATTCCCAAAGACAAAACAAGAGAAACAAGTATTCCAAATAAAGCAGAGAAATATTTAAAGAAAACCTGAATTATATTTTGCAACTTTCCCTTTGATTTCAACATTTATACTCTTTTATGAAAATAGCGAAGAGGTAAAAATAAGTCAACCTTTAATTTTGGAATTAGGTGATTTAAGGGTTAAAATATTTTTTAATTCTATGTATAGCCTTATAAAACCTTTACTCTTTAAACTCGATCCTGAAAAAGCACATGATATCGGTGTCTTTCTTATAAAAAATGGTTTTCTTAATTTTTTTAAGTCCCCTATAGATAAGAAACTTAAAATTTCTGTTGCCAATATAGATTTTCCATCACCCTTAGGATTGGCAGCAGGTTTTGATAAAAATGCTGAAATGTTTAATGAGATTCACAAGATAGGCTTTGGATTTGTTGAAACCGGGACTGTAACTCCAAGGCCGCAAACTGGAAATTCTAAACCTAGAATGTTTCGCCTAAAAGAGGATTTAGCTCTAGTTAACAGGCTAGGCTTTAATAATGTTGGATTGGACAGTTTTATAACAAACATAGCAAATTATAAAATTAATAATTCTTTTCAAAAGATTGGAGCAAATATTGGACCCAATAAAGACTCAAAGAATAAAATTCAGGATTACATTGAAGGGTTGAGGCGAGTAGCTAATATTGTTGATTATATTACGGTCAATGTATCGTCTCCAAATACACCTAATTTAAGAGATTTTGAAAGTTCAAATATTTCAGAACTTTTAAAAGAGATTAGTATTAATAGGACTAATAGAACTCCAATTTTTATTAAAATCTCTCCTGATCTTGAAGATAAAAGGATTTCTTTTATTATTGAATCGGCAATTAAATACGGTTTAGATGGATTAATTATTAGTAATACTACAAAGGAGAGGAGCTTGGGGTTAAAATCAAACAATATAGTTAAGGATGGGGGTCTCTCAGGTAAGCCTATACTTAATCTATCAAATAAAAAATTATCTTTTGCTTATAGTGTTGCAAATAATTCGTTACCACTGATTGGTGTAGGTGGGATATCCTCAGGTGCTGATGCATATAAGAAAATAAAGCTTGGTGCTAGTTTGGTCCAACTTTATACTTCGTTAGTTTATCAGGGTCCTTCTCTAGTAAAAAATATTAATGATGACTTGTTGAATCTTATGAGACTAGATGGAGTTAAATCTATTCATGAAATAGTTGGAACAGCTAAATTAGGTTTTAAGTAAGTGTTTCTCCATTATCTATTTTAAAGCTTTCGCCATTAATAATATCTGATTCAATTAGTATAGTTAGAATGTTTAGAATCCTTTCTATACCGCTGGCTGATTCACAAGACTTGTTATAAAGTTCATTCGCATTATTTATGGGTTTGAGTATTTTTCCAGGAGCAATGGAATTAACCTGAATGTATGGCTTCAGTTCGAGTGACATAACCTTGGTAAGTGTCTCTAGTCCCCCTTTTGAAATACAGTAATGGCTATAGTCTTTCCATGTCTTAGCTACCCCAATTGAATCTGTCATATTTATTATTTTTCCATATCTTCTCTTTAGCATTCCAATTGATATAAGTTGAGACAAAATAAAAGGAGCTTTGAGGTTAATATTTATCATTCTGTCAAAATGATCCTCTGTTATTTTATGAAGCTTCCTTTCTTCAAAGATCGAAGCATTATTGATAAGAATATCAATCTTCCCAAATAAAGCTTCTGCTTCTAAGACGAACTTTTTTATATCTTTTGAATTAGAAAGGTCGAATTTAATAGACTTGGCAATAATTCTTTCTTTATTAACTTCTTCAATAATTTTAGAAGCCTGTTTATCTGAGTTATTAAAGTGAACAATAAATCTTAGATTTTTATTTGTTTTGCTTAAACCTAGAACTATTTCTTTTCCTATTCTTTTACCTGACCCTGTGACTAAAATAACTTTTTCTAAATTACTCATAATATCTGATATTGTGTTTGTTCAAAGAATAAAGTGTCATTCTTAAGTTTATCAAATTTAGGTATGAAAGCTTTTACTTCATTAAATTTTTGATTCTTAACAGAATAAATAAGTGCACATAAATCTACTTGGCAATAAGCATTATCTGTTGAAGATGCATATGAATCCTCGTCAGGATGAGAATGGTAAACCCCAAGCAAGCAAAGTCCTTTTTCTTTTGCTATATCCTCTGCCTTGATAAAATCTAGAGGATTTATTTCGAACATTCTTTTGGGATTAACCTGATTTATATTTTTTACAGGAAATATCTCAGTAATATCATATTTTATAACTGACCCATCGTCTCCTCTTACCCCATTACCTAAAAGATACCCGCATACTTCAAAGGGATAACCCTTCTCGCATAAACTAATAAGTTCCAAATTTTTATTTCTTGCTATTGTTACCACCACACACCACCACTTAAATACCTATATCCTCCATCTGGGATAATGCAAACAATATTTGCAGCATCGGAGTTATCAAGTATTTCAAGCGCAGATAAAACCACGGCTCCACCTGAGTGTCCAACAAACATTCCTTCAAGCTGCATTAACTTCTCCATTATAGTGTAGGATTTTTCTGTGTTCGCATGATATAAAATATCAAGCTCTTCTTCTTTGTATATGCCGGGTATGATTGAAGATGGTATGTGTTTCAAACCTTCAAGACCATGAAGTGGGTCATCAGGCTGGACACCTACTATTTTAATATGTTTGTTTTGGGATTTTAAATACCTCCCAGTCCCCATAACAGTACCGCTAGTTCCAATCCCGCTAACTAAATGCGTGAGCTTGCCTTCTGTTTGATCCCAAATTTCAGGTCCTGTTGTCTCAAAATGAGCTTTTGGATTTGCAGTATTATTGTATTGGTCAGGCATGAAGTATTTGTCAGGGAAATCTTTTGCAAGTTTTCTTGCTTGAAGGATAGCTCCATCAGAACCTTCGAAAGGACTTGAATAGATTATTTTTGCGCCGTAAGCTTCTAGTGTTTTTTTTCTCTCGATATTGATATTTTCAGGCGTTACTAGTTCAACTTTATAACCTAGCGCTGAACCTATCATTGCGTACGCAATGGCTGTATTGCCAGAAGAAGAATCCATAATAGTTTTCTCTTTTGTTAAGTCTCCTTTTCTAATTCCTTCTTTAATCATAGACAGAGCTGCTCTATCTTTAATGGAGCCTCCAGGATTAAACCACTCTGCTTTAATATATATTTTTTTATTTTTCGAAAGCCCAGAGAACTTATTCAACTTAATTAAGGGAGTATTTCCAATAAGATCAACAATAGAATTAATTTTATTCAAGTTTAAAAGGTTTGGGTTCATCGTATTAATTTAACATAAAATAAAATCTAGATTTAATTAATTATGAAAGATTCTTAATTATGGATTTAAAAATTCCTTTTCCGTCTTGACCACCTAAAAGAGCTTCTGATACCCTCTCCGGATGAGGCATCATTCCCATAACGTTCCCTTCTTGATTGCATATTCCAGCGATATTCATAACAGAGCCATTAGGGTTAGATTCATCGTTAAGCGAGCCATCATGATTAGTATATTGAAACATGATTTGGTTATTTTTTTTCATATCTTTAATTTTAGAATTTTTTATAAAAAAATTCCCCTCTGCATGTGCTATCGGAATTTTAAGAGTATCATTAATATTGTATTCAGATGTAAAAATTGAACTATTATTTGATATTTTTAGATGTACATCCTTACATATAAAGTTCAATGATTTATTTCTTAAAAGAACACCAGGCAGTAATTTTAATTCTGTTAGTATCTGGAATCCATTACAAATTCCTAAAACTACACCCCCACCTTTAGCAAATTCCTTAATTTTTGAACTTATTCTACTTTGGGCTGCAATTGCCCCAGTCCTTAGATAGTCTCCATAAGAAAAGCCTCCAGGAACTACCACGCAATCTATATTCCTTAATGAGGTTGAATCATGCCATATGTACTTGCAGTTTTGCTTTAAAATATTTTTTAAAACATGAAAACAATCTTGCTCGCAATTTGAACCTGGAAACTGTATTATGCCAAAATTAATTTTTCGCATTTTCAATTTTAATTTTGTATTTTTCAATGATTTCATTTACTAAGAATTTCTCACATAGCTCCTTAACAGTATTCTTTGCAGATAAATTATTCTTAGATTCTATAACAAACTCTATCCTTTTGCCCACTCGAAAATTATTAGCCTGATATTTTGAATTATCTTTTAACGTTAATTCTATAGCTTCCCCTTGAGGGTCAAGGACGCTGTCAGTTGGCATAATTTCTATTGTTATATTAAATTTCCTCATCTTACTTCACTTAATATGACCTATGATTTTATTTAACTCTTCTAGGCTACTATATTTAATCTCTATTTTTCCTTTTATCGAGCTACCTTTCACATTAATTTTGGAGCCAAGTTTAGTTTCCAGGATTTTGATAATATTTTCAATATATATATCTTTTTTATTTTTATCTATACTTACTTCAGATTTACTTTCTTTAGCTAATTTTTCAACTTGCCTCACACTTAGCCCGTTATCTATAATATTTTTGGCGATATCTAATAAGTTTCTACTATCTTTGAATGATAAGAGTGCTAGTCCATGACCACGAGTTATTTTTCCTTCTCCTATAAGTTTTTGAATTTGAGCGGGCAGCTCCAAAATCCTGAGTATATTTACAATCCTAGTTCTCTTCTTACCTGTGATGGTAATGATTCTCTCTTGAGAAAAGTCATATCTCTCAATTAGCTCTTTTATAGCCTCTGCCTCTTCTATTGGATTCAAATCTTCTCTTTGAACATTCTCCATTATTGCAAGTTCAAATGTTTTTTCACTATCTACTTCAAATAAGACAATTGGGACTTTCGTAAGCCCAGCAAGTTGGGCTGCCCTCCATCTCCTTTCACCTGCGATAATTTCATATTTACCATTTTCTATTTCTCTTACTGCAATTGGTTGTAAAATTCCATTAACCTTAATGGATTCAGATAGATCATTTAATAGTTCTTTGTTGAATGCTTTTCTGGGCTGCTCTTTGTTTGGTAGTATGTCACTTAAGAAAGCTTCTGATTTTGTGATTTTATCTCCATCTTTATTAATAAAGTTCGTTTCATTGGATCTTATAAGTGAGCCTAAACCTTTACCTAATGATTTTTTCAATAAAAGTTCCTCCGTTCCTTAATATTAACTCTTTGGATAAATCAAGATAACTAGTCGCCCCTAAGCAAGAAGAGTCATAATCAAAGATACACTTTCCAAAACTAGGTGATTCGGCTAGTTTAACATTTTTTGGAATTAATGTTCTTAAAACTTTATCTTTAAAAAACTCTCTAACTTCTGACGCAACAGTCTTGCAAATATTATTTCTAGAATCATACATAGTTAGTAGAAGTCCTTCTATTTGGAGAGAAGGATTCAACCTATTGATAATTAGCTCTATAGTTTTATTTAATTGCGCTAGCCCTTCCATTGCAAAGAATTCACATTGAACTGGAATGAGAAGTGAGTTTGCTGCTGTGAAAGCATTAATAGTTAAAAGACTAAGTGAAGGAGGACAGTCTATTAAAACGAAATCATATCCATCAATATTATTTTTAATAGCTTTTTCTAAAATCCATTCGCGATTTTCTAATGAATAAAGTTCTATATCTGCTCCTGATAAGTCACTGACTGAGGGACAAATAGTAATTTTTTTATTATCTTTTAGGTCAAGGCTTTTTAAGCTTTCATCTATTCCTATTTCACCCAAAAGAACGTTGTATATAGATTTGGTAATCATTGACTTGTCTATACCGAGACCACTTGTTGAGTTACCTTGAGGATCAAGATCAAGTATTAATATTTTTTTACCTAGAAGGCTTAATCCTGCAGCTAAATTTATAACAGTAGTGGTTTTTCCTACACCACCTTTTTGATTAACTATTGCAATTGTTTTTGGCATTTAATCTATTATATATCTTAATTTTTATTTTATAAAAAAATATATTTCATATACCTTGACAATTAGCTTTATTAATATAGATTAATAGCTCCGGCTTTAGCTGGAAGATGTTTGAAAATTTATTAGAAGATACGTGTGAGTTTTTTAAATATTACACTTTATGTGTAATATCGAGTCAATAATATTAACAAAATCTTTTTATATGAAGAGTTTGATCCTGGCTCAGAATGAACGTTGGCGGCACGCCTAACACATGCAAGTCGAGCGAAGAACTAGTTTACTAG
>Ga0315315_10002051_pt1 | contig 18469 bp, 14 predicted proteins | sample M140m3416metaG_FD_203699 | JGI IMG/M metagenome (GOLD analysis project Ga0315315, IMG submission 203699) | Ammonia-oxidizing marine archaeal communities from Monterey Bay, California, United States - M1 40m 3416 | ecosystem: Environmental > Aquatic > Marine > Intertidal zone | place: USA... | reverse complement strand
GATCGAGTTTCCGTTACATGCAGAGTCCGGCGCCGGAAAATATTTTTTTGAATTTTGCTATGTATCAAAACTCGATCTCCCGACCCGGAGATTTTCCGGGCCCTCCAAGGTCCGGAAATCGTCCACATCTAGAGGCCCGACCGGACGACTTCCGGACTTCAATGTCCGGAAACCGTCCGGAAGTCGTCCGGTGGGTGGACGGTTTCCGGACGGTTTCCGGACATTGCCATTTTCAAAGTCCGGAAGTCGTCCACTTCGCCAGTCGGAAGTGGACGATTTCCGGACCTTGGAGGGCCCGGAAAATCTCCGGGTCTGGAGATCGGATTCTTTGCCACGTGTTCTATCGGCGCCGATAGTCTTGCCGGTTTCGGCGCCGCACAGCCATAAATAAAGCCTGTCCTAGAAGTAGGTGTGTAGCGTGCGGTCGGTGCTTAATCCCCCCCCCATGCTGCCAAACATATCACAGCTGTCGCTGAATGCAGCAGCTCCCCAGCCCGGAGCGCCCCGTCCGCCTCCTCCCGCTTCGCTGATTCCGGGAGACGTCTGGAACAAGATCTTGTCGGCCGTGAATTCTGACCAGCCGTGTTCTGCCATTGCGACTCTCTGCCAACAAAACACAGAGTTGGCGAATATTTGTCGAGATGTCGATGTCTTCGACCGGATCAACAAGCAACTAGGATGGTATGGTATGTACAAATGGCGATTTATTGAGGAATCTCCCGAGCCACGTCGTGGCGAATGGGACACGTTTGCAGCGATGCGGCAAGCGTTTGGTGGCGACGCTGGAATAATTAAGCACCTCGCAGACGCCAAGGCGTGGTTTGCCTTTGTGTGTAATGAAGTAGGGCGAGTTCGCAAAAACCCCGCTCTTGCGGGTGAAGAGCCGCGCGAGTTTAGGTACAATACAGTTGGAGGGTGGTATGCAGCTCCTTTCCTCGAACAGTGGGCCTACGAGCAGCTGCGCACTTACCACCTAAACAATGGACTGCTGCAGTTTGTTGACACAACTCGCGAAAATTACGCGGCATTGGTCGAATCCGCGAGCATCGCAAATGGTTTTCGTGCTATCTTGATCGAGACTACACTAGGGAACACTCGTTCGAAGCTTGAAATACTGGAGTTTCCCGTTGTGTGGACTTTGTTACAGACATTCTTCCGTGACGCCGCAGGCGGAGAATATCAAGCGGAGACGTTACAGCTGAGGAACAAACTCAACGCCATCAACGCCAATCCCATGGGGTCGCTCTACAGGGGAATGGCGAACGACGCGTTCGAGTGGACAGATCTCATCTGGCGAATCCGGACCAATTGTATGCAGTGGATGCCGTATCCTCCGGACACATTCTTCAACGTGTCCGACGCGCTAAACACATTGGCCAACGACCTCACGCGCCTCTGCTTGGTTGGCGCATGGTACGATTGGGACGACCCGCGCATTCAATTTCAACTGAAGACGCTGACGGAGAAACCACCCCCACCACCCCCACCACCCCCAGCGCCGCCTGCACTGTCTGCTATCGACCACGAGATCAATGAACGGCACGATCGCGAAAAGCGATACTGGAGTTCTTGGGCCGAGAAGCTGCGCGCGCTAGTGAATCAGCAGCTGATCAAGAAGATCAGCGACCACTTTCCATCACCCGAAGTGAGCCCAGCGGCCTCGGCTGTGATGAAAGAGAGCGACGTGCAATTCTTCAAGAACGCAGAGGCGCAGCTTTCTGAGCGCCTACGCGAACTCCTCAACGCTACCGACGTCGACTTGGCAGAACAATTCTTACATTTCAAATCGGCGATCGCCATGTGGTTCAACAATATTCGGCAAAAGATTGAAGCAGACCGAAGTTCGGCCGAGCAAGACGCTGCAGTTCGGTCAGCCATGGACCAGGCGAATGCTAAGTTTAGGGCGTGGATTGACACCTTGCACACTGAGCTCGTTCCTGATTTTGAAAAGGCAGAAACGATGTATTTGAGAAAAACGCCCAACGCCCTCGAAAAGTACGTTGTGTTTTTTGCAAGAGACCATGCGGGCACAGTCGAGCAGCCAGATTTTCCTTAAATTTTTACCTGGTGTCGAAGTCCACTGTGATGTCCGTACGAATAGATTGTCTTTGTACAACCGGACATTGTTCTTGGTTCGGTACAATGCCATCAAAATTTGGCGTTTGTGAATCATAAAAAATGATCTTTGTCAAATGCTCCCCTGGGTAGATCACCACGTTGTCGTTTATTGTTGTGGATCGTTGCCACACATGTTTTATGAATTCACACGACCATTTAGACAAAGATTTGTATTCTTCGTCTGAAGAGGCAGAAGCCATTAATTCTCTGAAGGAAAGATTGCCACTGCGAGCTTTTGGAGAAGACCAGAACACTTTGCTCAGCGCCAAGCGTTTAAAATCATCAACAAATTTGTTCTTTGCTTTCTTCGCAAACTCGTCGCATCTTTCTTTCGAATAAAGCATCAATGTAAATTCGGGCAGACTTTTCGATCGTAAAACAACACATTCGTAAAAATGTCGAATGTTGTCCACAAGGTCGTTTATCGACGATGTACAAACCATGTGAGTCCAATCCAAATCTACCTGCATTGTCGCGCCGTACAAATTATGATCAATTTTGCGGTCGATGAGCTCGTCCGAGACAAATCCGCGAGCTTCGTAATATCCATACCCACGACTTAAAACCAAAGTGTGTGTGATTCTGTTCCCACAATTAATTTTAGGACTTCTCCCATTTATGAACTCGGCTTGGTCGGTGACTTTCACTTTCGAGCCAACTGAACTCGATGCAATAACGTCTAGAACTTGCATGACGGCACTTCCTTGTCCGGACGCAACGACATCGTGGCTTGGTTTAATTGCGCACCGTGGAAGGACTTCTTTGTCTATATCAAAAAACAAAGACTCCAACTGCCACCCCAACCCCTCCTTGTCAGGAAGTCTCAGTATTTCGACACATTTTGTCCGGTTGTCGCCGCCCGCGGAGAAGATATTACCACGTTCAATCAACATATTAATTGTCCATCCGTTTTTGTCCTCTGTACGTTTGGGTATGTTGACAGAAAATATAGAATTTTTTGTCATGAAATTATTGGAGAGGTTAATCCAGTTGACATCTTGTAATCGTGTGCTTCTTTTGCGCTTTGTAGTGCTCACCGTACAGCCAAAACTTAAAAATGACAAATCTGGTAACATTTGTAGCCAACCACAATACAGTGAAGAAATCATAACTTTATTTTGCGACGTTTTCGTCTGGACGACTACCAACTCTACTTCGGCGGTAGCGTAGCGTCGTTCAATTTGAACTCGACGCCTCCCGCGCGTGTGTTTCGAACCAGCTGCGCCCTTGCTCCACTCCCAGTAAAAATGTCCATCACTTTGGCGCCTGCAATGTTATTGTCCTCGTCGGCGTTCCAGTACAAGCCAATGAGGACAGTTAGGGTGTTGTAGCCTATATGGTTGCATACCCACGCACTGCGGTGACGACCCTCGTGATTGAACACCTCCCACTCCTTGGTTTGGTGGTTCAAACGAGCCTCCAGCCACGGCTGGTCCATCTTGGGGTTTTCTGACGTGAGATACTGATGCTTAACTGGGTTGTCAAATTGCCAGTCGGTCGGCTCGCCACGGTCGTTGCGGAACGCGGAAACTGCGGTCGAGAGGCGGGAAAAGAGAGAACAGGGAACCTCCACCTCGATGAAGTCCTCGTCGTGTGTCTTGTATTTGTCCAGCTTCGTCTTGCCTAGTCTGCGGATGGTGTAGCTGGTGTCGTCTTTTTCGTTCGAGGACCAGTCGCTGTACACGCCGTCGCGCACACCATCGCCCGCGCTCTGGCGGATGCGAGACCGCTTGACCGTGCTGTCGTCGGACGGACCTGGCTGCTCTGGTTTACGCTTGGAGCCTTCATCGGGCTCTCCGCTCGATGAGGGGCTGTCCTCCTCTTCCGATTCACTGACAGTCAGTGGATCGTCGGCTGAGCCTTCTCCACGCACGCCGATGCGAAGGCCGTTAATGGAAAGCAAGAGGGCCGGGAGCGACATTGCTTATTACCGCCCGGCCCTTCCTTCCCAGATTATAATTCAAACACGGAGTTTAGGTGTTATTGTCTCTAACAGTGGTGTTGCTCGCGGCTTTATCGATTACGAAGCGCGTGCGTTTCAATTCATATGACGTGTCTATGTCCTTGTCATTGTTTATGTCAAGCCGCCGCTTTGGAAGCCGCGCTGTTTGGTCTTTGCTTTCTACCAGACGGTTCATCGACGCGTCTTCTGTTGCTTCATTGCTGCAACTTGAAGCAGCATGGTGTGTTCTTTGTTCTACAACAGGTGACGGTGACGTCTTGACTCGCAGACTCAAGTCGATTTCAAACATACAGTTGCTCTATTGTGCATTGTCGTATAGGAGCGTGGGGCCGTTGCCTTTATTTAGCGTGTGTGAACAAATTTGTGCAATTGCGGACTCGATGACTGAAGAGGACGACACTGCCCGCTCGTAGGTATTATTGCCGGTAGAGCCTGAGCGGTCTTGCAGCACTCTGAAACGCTCCGCGGTGCGGGCAACGTTGGCCTCGCGATCCACGAGTTCGCTGCGCATCTCTTCAGAAATTACTGACATTTCGACTATGTGTCGCTCTTTATCCGTAGCGACTTTCCTAGCCATGTGCAGTATTTCAGAATTGGCTTTGCGCACAACAGCTCGCCAATCAGCAATCGTAGTGGTAGAAGGCGTGTTTCCTTCTTGTTCACACTGCTTCATTTCTAAGAAGACGCGCTTTGTGTCTGCCATTATTTTTTTGTGCATATTTACTTCGATTCTACAGATGCCTTGTGCAACAACCTACCTTCCACTAGCGAGCGTGTTGAAGCATATTACCTGCACAGTTGCCTCTTAGTAAACGTGGCTGTGTATCGACTTGCTTTCTGATTATGTCAAGGTATGGCCCGTTGCTGGGCTGTAAAGATCGAAGCAAACTTGGCCGCCCTCCCTTGTTAACTCAGCTTGAGAGCGCGACACAAGACATCGGCTCATTGGCCACACACGATGCAGCGGTTGCACTCGTGCAGGAGCATGATGTTGCGCAGTGGGTCTTCGAAAAGGACAAGATGATAGCCGGTGGGATCGCACCAGACGACGCCGCAATCATCCGCAGGCTGCGCATGCAAGACATACAGCGCAAGATGAGCACAGAAGGGCTCTACGTGAGTGCCTTCGGGACGTCACGATCCCGTAGGCGCATTGCAGGAGCTCTGGGTCCAGACACCGGATACAGAGAGACCACGATGCTTGGCTCTCTGATACGCGCATGGGATGAGCCGAATGCGCTCCAAGTCAAAGGGGAGCTGAAGGCGGCCGTCCCTCTGACAGCGGCCCGGGTTGCCGACGTGGTGCAAAGGATGGGCGAAGCCTTCCCCAACGGTGTTGTCGCCCACATGGCGATAGAGGATCCGACCGCCACGCTGTGCGTGGTAGAAGAAGTGGTGGCTGCGGAGGGCATACGCGAAGCCGTGTCCGAGATTCTCACAACGTGCATCACTACACTCGCTGGATTTGGCGCTTCTGTGCTTTTGTGCGGCGTAAGCCTCAACGCTGTGGATGGGTCCGGCACCGTTACCATGATCCAGTACCGCCCCTCGGACTGCAACGCCGCACTCGCGATCAATGTCGACGACTCTCAGATTGTGGGAACGGTCACCGCCCTGGCCTCGCTCGGAATCTTTCATGCGACGCTTCCCTACCACTCGTCGCCTTCCACCTACATGGGAAAGACGATTGTTTGGTCGTACATGAATCGCAACTGCATCTACATACCAGGCGTCACCATGGAGTGGCTCGAGTTTGCCATGATGTGCTCCATCGCAGCCGAGCTCTTCGAAGAGGGCACGCTTGCTGCAGACAACAATTTCAAGTTCGTGAGGCGCAGGATTGCACACCTGTCCAGCTTGCCTTTTGAAAGTGCCGTCGACGACCGGACGAAGAGTGTTGTGCAGCGCCTTTCCGACATGTGGATGCGGTTCATCGACACGAACAACCTCACCAGACCGACGGAGCCGCCTCCAAAGGGCGACCCGTGTCCTCCTCCTGGTTACGTTGAAGTAGTCCCGGGATTCGACGGGTTGGGACCTCCCCGGCCTCCCCAACCCCCTCAGGGTGGCGGCGGTCCGCCCGGCGACGACGCGCTAGCATCTGATGCGTACGTACGCAAGCAACAGAGAGCACGCTTTGTCGACGCCCTACGGCGGTACTACCTGTGCCCGAGTGGACCTAGCACACAGAAAGCGACGTGGCGGTACCCGTCGAACAATACGCCGGCACAATTCGCCGCAGAAGCGGAGGAAAACCCCACCAGCACCAACTCCGTTCTCGTCAACCCGCCCACTATCCTGAAAGAGGTCGAGGACGCACTAGACAACGTTGACGACTTCACCAAGCCAATGGAGACCGGTGATACGTACAGATCAGCAGTCGGAGCGGCGCTTCTGTACATGGACTCCGAGAACAGCGACGAGGACGTGCACTTAATCGATGGCGTGATTATGCTCATGGGTGCATTGGACCAGTCTACCCTCGTGACCCAGAAGGCTTTCGCGGACCTGTTCTACAACTTGTCGGAGCCGTGGCCGGAATTGCTCAGCGTAGTCCTCCGGGCAGAGGATGTGTTTCACGACACGTCCCTGTACGACGCCCCAAATTCCACGAATTCCACGAATGGACAGAACTGGGCGCGGACCACCCCCAGGGGTGCACGAAGAGTTGACTACGCCGTTGCGGGGGCCAAGTACGCGGGGAAGCTGGAGATGTTGTCGACATACCTGCAAGACACGGGAAAGGACAGTCTGTTCAAGGATACCTCAACCATAGAGGCACGCAGAAAGGCGGCAGACAGAGTACGGAAAGATGTGGAAGAGAAGAAGAAGCTCAAGGAAGAAGCCGCCGCGCGACAGCTCGCAGATCAAGCCGACTGGGAGGTCACCAATGCGCTCGACAAGCAAGACGACATGCTGTACGAGACGATGAAATGGATGTGGAAGGACGCCGATGCGCTCGAGACCACCCTGCAGAGGTTCATGGGACTTACGGCAGGGTTTAAAATGACGTCCAACGTCACGAGAACGGAGGAGAGAAACGCGACCTCGACGGAATTGCTCAAGAATCCGGAGGAGCCGAGAAAGACGGTGATGAAAACGGACAAGGAGGTGAAGGATGCAAAGGCGCACGTCCTCGGGTACACCAACATCCAGCAGACGGGGTTTGAGAATGTCATGCGAATGCTCAACGCGTGGGAGACCTTCCAGAAGAGAAAGTCCAGAGAGGAGCCCGACCCCGAATTCCCGTGGTTAGAATACAAAAAGGTCACGGTGGAGTACTGGGAGGCCGTCGACAAAAACGTCGAGGACGTCAACGCCGTGGAGAACTGGGAGGAGGCAGGAATCCGCGTGAATCGAATATCCGCGACATGGGATGCCGACGAGATGTTTGGTCCCAAGGCGTGGCATCTCGTGGACATGCCTTGGCTGGTGCGTGTGGTCCACTACCGCATCAAGTGGCTCAAGGCCAAGGCATCAGGCATGGATCTCTTTGGGACATTGGAGCAAGAGGGCAAACTGTGGCAGCGCAAAGGCGCGTCGGAGAAGGGTATCATCAAGAAAAGGTACAGTCAGGAGACCAAGGCGCCCCAAAAGGAGAAGGATCCCCAGTGGACCATCCCCGATTGGCGGATAGCCCAGACCGCCTTCCGATTGCAAACCGCCGAGTATATCAAAAATATGGGGGTGGTGTTGAACGCCGACAGGACGAACGCTCTTCCTAGGGAGAAGTGGGAAAAAGAAAGGGGAGACGAAGTCCTGAAGAGGGCGAGACTCCTGTACGGTGCGCTGTACGGTGATGGAAAAGGCGCCCCAACGAACACGCCTATCAACGAGCTCTGGGAGCCGCAATGGCTAATACCAGAAGTTTCCATCGTTCCCGACAAGACGTACCGAACCTCCGAGTCATGGAAAGGGTTCGAGAAAGACTTCCAGGCCCTTCCATTCGTGGATGAAATCAAGGTGAAGAAGAAGGATGTTCCGAAGCCACCGCCTCCTCAGACGCCTCCGGTGCAGCCCGGGCAGCCCGGCCAGACCGGTCCGCCGCCGCCTCCGCCGCCTCCCCCGCCTCCCCCGCCTCCTCAGACGCCTCCGGTGCAGCCCGGCCAGCCCGGCCCGACCGGTCCGCCGCCGCCTCCCCCGCCTCCACCGCCTCCCCCGCCTCCGCCGCCTGCCCCGCCTCCGCCGCCTCCCGGGGGGCCGCCCGCGCCTGGCACCGCCCCGAAGCCCGCTGGTAATGCAAATGATGAAATGATGGCTGCTATCAGAGGCGAGGTCAGTGATTGGGAAAAGGAGAACAGACGCAAGAACAAGGAGAAGCGCGAGCTCGCATGGCAGGAGGCGGAGCGCAAAAGGGAAGAGCAGGCAGCGAAGGCAGCAAATGAAGAGCGCATCCGAGGCAGGCGAGGGGGTGTTCGCCCCGACAGGAGCAAGGAGCCCCTTCCCACACGGAGCACCGCAGCTGGCATTCCCGCGCTACGAGTCGCAGTAGCTCTGGACGCGCTCATCCGGCTACGGTCTCCGAAAGGGTCGCTGCACCTCCAGAAGATCATCAGTCGGACTCCTCTACCACGCCTCCTCGGAGGATCAGCGGCGGTAGTGCACGGGCAGTTCATGGGAACTGCACACCGCACGACCGCCAGCATTGGCGCAGCTGGAGCAGGGTCTTCGGACGACAGCCTCTCCGACGAGAGGCTGTGTCAGCGTCTTCACGACACCATCACCACCGCCCTTGGGAGCAACGCGGCTGACCAAAACCTGATAAACAGCCTGCCATTTCAATTCCCTACCGTGCTCGACGCGGTCGTGTACCTCACCACCAAACGCCCTACGCGATGGTAGGCGGACTGGGAGGGGACAGTACGGTATATCGTTTTTAACTGCTTCCAAAGGGAACGAACAGGGGTTATGGTTTCAAGGTGTAGTACACAGGTGGGTTAAAAAGCAAACTCCGCAGTTACAAGAAACCGCACTCATTACTAGCGCTGAGTTTCCAAAGGCTGCTTTCTAAGACAATAGTGCATACTGTAGCTTCCTCTTCGTCAAACACCAACTCAATCCTTTAGGAGCCGAGCGACTTGTCGAGGTAGTCACTTTACTCACTGTCCTCACTTAAGTTGGCGGCCTCGTCGAAGTTTTCGGCGGCCTCGCCGTCTAAGAATGCTTTCTTTGCAGCTTGTAACATTTTTTCTTTATCATCAGCAGGCGCCGAGGCCTCTGCTTTGGCATCGGCATCGGGTTCGGCGCTTGCTTTTTTATCGTCCGGCGCGACCGTATTCGGTTGGCCAGGTCGTAAGAGATCCTTTTTGTTTTTCTTTGCTTCCAGCTTCAGAACTGCATTTGCTTTCTTCTTCTGGCCCCTAAGGTCGTTGCTGTCGACCTTAGCATGTGCTTGTTTGTTTGGATCGTTTGTTGATTGTGAAGTCTGTGCGTCGATGTAACTGAGCCAGCAAGATTTTATTTTTTTCTCACGGACAAATCTGTAGCCCTTGTCGGTGTAGGCTTCAGGGTAAGCCTCTTTCAGTTCTGTTGACTTATTTCCAAATTTCCACCATTTCCAGCGAGGCCCAATGTAGATAGGTTCCTCAATCTTCACTTTCAAAGTTTTTGCTTTGATGGCATCTTTCTGTTTGTCCGACCCAAATTTTAATGGGTTGCGATATTCGATAAAACCTGGTGGAAGTGGAAGGGGAAGATAATTCCCAAGGTCATCGATTAACTCGACCAAGCCATCAAGTTTATCGCCTCCGTCATTGCCCGGCTGCTGTAACCAGTCTTTGATTACATCGTCGAACTTGTCCGCTTCCCAGGTAAAGGGGCGGGGGCCCGATGTGCTCTTTCCACGTGTGCGCTTTTCTTGTTGTTCACCGTGGATCTTTTTGAGAACATCAATGAAAGGTTGGATCATTGCCTCCTTCGTTTCTGGGCATGCAGCACGCTTCTCCACTTTGTGTACCGTTTTGTTTTCGGCAGGCTCTAGATTTTTGTCCCACCCCTCCCACCAATTAAACAACCGCTCTTTTTGTAGATCCGGTTTCAGCATTTCGACAGAGAACCCAAGCGTCCACTCATCGCGCAGGTAGTGTGGATTCTGGTGAAAAGTGCCATTCCCATCGACGTTGGTATTATCCTTACTCTCGACACCCTTTCTTTGGACAAGACGGAAGTCGGATAAATCGTCAGCACCGTTAGATGCACCTTTAAAAGTAAAGACACCGGGGTGTTTAGGGTACCGTGGATACCAGTAGATAAAATCTGTCTCGGTGTTTGTTACGCGCCAGTATTCTTCGAGAGCACCATTGTTAAATACCAACTCGTCATTTCCACCAGGCTGCTTAAACAACATTTCAAACAATTCTTCTCTCGACCTCTTGCCACCGATGTCTTCTACACTGTAGGTACCGGCCGTAGCTGTCGGTGCCAGGTCGTTGACAGAAAGGTTGCCAAGAGACGGTAGTATCTCGCACACACCCACATCACGAGCGCCACTGTCAGTACCCAGTCGCGTAGACATCGTTGCCAAGATGAAATGGGGACAAACAAAAGCCACTTACCTGGTACAATGTTAGATCTACTTATTTCGAAGCTGTCCGTAAATCTCGTCCACAACCACCCCACAACCACCCCACAACCACCTTCGTGCGCACAACACTAGTGCATGCGCATCAACCGATTTCGGAGTTGCTTGCCGTACGTCCAATGTGAACGATTCATTCGTGTCACGCACCCATTCTTGCGACGACTGTGGCTCTTTGAGCGACCGCGCTTTCAGCGCTCAGAGATTCTGACCGAGATCCTTGGCGTCGCAGATCTCATTGGCTGCCGCAAACGACACAGCCGCGGCCGCGGCGTCCTTGCCGCCGGGCTCGGCAGCGACCACGGAGGCGTGATTCTTCTCGGCATGCTTGAAGATTTTGGCCCGCTTGATCTCACCCTTGCGCAACTCCACCGCGCGGTGCCTGACCGCAGCACTGACGTGTTTAGCCATGGCGGAGTGGTCTGCCGGCCAGACGCCGAGCTCAAGTGGGTACTCGAGCTTCAGTGCGGTCTTTGGATCGTCGTACGGTGCGCCGTATTGAGTCGCAATGTAACGGTCGTAAGCATGGTCGTACGCATGCTTGCGGAAGTCGGTGAGCTCGGTGTGCTCCTGGGCGCTGAGACGGCGCTTCTTGCGCCCGTTAAGGTTCTTCCCGGGCATGGCCTTGACACGCCACTCGTCATCGGCAGCGTCCCGGGCAGCGCGCGCAGCCGCGCTTGCCGCAATCTTGAGCGGCGTGTCAAGCGCCTCTTTGATGTCGAGAACGTCCTGGGGGCGCTTTTCGGACAGAAGCAGGTAGAAGTCAACGGTGCCGACGTTGTAGCCCTTCCACGGTGGGCACAGCAGGTTTGCCACTTCGAATTCGTGCGGGAAGGCCCCGAGCCAGAGCCAACGCTGCGGCTCGTCCTTGTAGTCACTCATCTGGGCCTTGTGTAAGTAGCACTGCTTGCTGACCGAGCGGCAGCGCGGCTTGTCTTTGCCGATGGACAAGTCGACTCCGTTGTAACGGACTCCGAGGTAGGCGTTTTTGTGCTCGACACCCCACTCGAACGACTCGTAAGAAGGACCTCTGCTTTCTTCTGGGTACGCCATGTCAAGGAACTCTTTGAGCATCGGGGCGACGTCCTGCTCCTCAGACGGTTGGTTGAGCAGCATCTTGCGCAAAGCGCAGATGATCTTCTCGGGCGTCACCTTTGCGGGAACGTTGACGTGTGCCCGGTGCGTCGCGACGTATCTGCCTGGGTTGCCGTCGACTTTGTGGCTGTCACACAGCCCTACAAACGGCGCGTAGTTGGTAGTACACGTTGGACCGTAACCGTAGATCTTATTCAGGTTGGCCGTCTCACAGTCGTAGTCCACCGGAACTTCGTAGCCAGTCGTATGCCACCGGTCGGCGCGGTGTAAAATGGTCAACGAGACCATCGCCGCTCCGTTGTTGTGCGCAATACCCTGCGCTCCTTTGGGCCGTGTATTGTCAAACTTGGAGCGGTCGTACGTGTTGGAAGGGGGTGAGTAGCCAGGCGGCTGCAGCGTCCGTGCACGCTTGGCAAACCCCGAGAGGTTGGCGTAGAGCACCTGCAGGCGGTGCGCACCGTTCAGCTCGTTGAGCTGCTCAGCAAGTTGGTGGGCGTCTGCCTGTGCACTGTCGAGGGGCGTATCGGTGGCGTATTGCTGTGCAAGTATCTGGAGCACGTCGCCGTGCATGCCGGCGTTGGCGAGCAGCGAGGCAAAGCCCTGGTGCTGCGCAGAGCCCTGGACGCGGTACATGGGCAGCACATGGACCATCTGAGCCATCAACGCGATGCCGAAAAGAAGGTTGATGTCGCCGCTGGTCCTGGTGTAGTACCCGCCGTTGTAGTTGGAGTACGGCGCGAATGCGTTGGCGATGTCCTGGTGAGGTATGTTAACACCGCCCGAAAGCTCAGAGGCAAAGCTGATACACGCCTGGACCTCCGCGTCCGTGCACTCGTTCTCGAACAGCAAGGCCTCGTACGCCGCGCGGATGCCCTGCATGCGCCCATTGCGGCAGACGGCACGGTAGATGTACCCAATGTCTGAGCGCACGCGGTAGAACTCCTTAGGGTATCCAAGGCCCAAATGGACCGCCACCTGCTTCTCCGCCGCGATCTCCGCGTCTGTCTTCTTCTTATTCTTGCGCGACACCTTGAATGGGTTGCCGCGTTCGTCCTCCTCATAGTCGGAATCCTCGTCGTCCTCGTCGTCCTCTTCCTCTTCCTCCTCTTCCTCCTCCTCGTACTCGTCATCGCTATCGTCGCTGGCGCTGCCATCGTCGTCCGCTTGCGTATTGAACACAGGGTCGTACGACTTGCCGTATGCCTCATTCTCCGCCTCGGCGATAGGATCGTCGTTGTCGTCAATCTCGTCGTTGTAATTCACCGGAGCCTTGACACGGAGCATGCGGTGGTCAGACATAACTTTGTACCGTTCCTGCGCACAACGTCCGTCGGCGCCGGGTCAGAAATAAATGCGTCGGCGCTGGCGTGTGCCGTCGGCGCTGGTCTCAGGGTATGCTGTGCGGGCAGTTGGTAGAGGCACAAAGGGAAACAAAAACGAGACACGGCAAAATGTTACCTTGTTATTCCTCATTAGCGTAATCAAGGAACCGATCGGATTTTCGTCGGCGCCTGATCAGAAGTGCGGCGCCGACGACGGTTGACACAAGGTTCCGTTTGGATAACTTGTGTCAATTGTGGCCGTCCCGCCGTGCGGCCTGGGATGCGGCTGCGCGCTCAGTTTTTTTGGAGTGGTGTGTCAGCTTGGTATGCAACATGCAACGTGTAGAATAAGGTGTTACCCCCGACCAATAGTTGGGACACGCGCTGGAGGCGTTGCGCCCTTGTGTGTGTGGAAGGCCGTGCGTGGCGTGGCGGTTGCCACCCGCGACGTCCACCCTATTTGCGCGCTGCATGGGTCAACATGGAATCTTATTTTGGACCGTCGCGGCCGTGCATGTGCGCTTGGTGACTGCCGTTCCCGATTGGCTCGGATTCAACGGACAAGGCACTTGCAGCGACGGGCCGGGTCCCAACTACATGGACTGTGTTAACGGCAATTCAAACTACTGTCCATCGCCATATTATGGTTTTGTAGAAATCGGCGATCTCTATGCTCAGATTTATGGTGGCCAGAACTGCGAACCCCACATGGGCTGCTGGGGTGCACAACTCATTGCGAGGCCAAGCAACGTAAATGATGACTCTCGCTTCCATCATTGCGCTGGGCAGTGTATACTCTACCAACTGGGAGGGGGGTCGTGCCCTCAGTTCGTCTATACCTGGAACGACTGTTACCTTTGCACCGGTGGCTCGACGAATGCATATGTAAATGAGTACTCACCTGGCGGCATTTATGGTGCTCAGCATTATAAAGTGACGTACACCCTTCCGTATACTGTTGCTACTATTGGTGACCATTGCTACGACAAGAGGTGTTGTCCAGCTAACACAGAAATGCTTGTGGGCAAACCAAATTTTGGCGACGCCGACGTGATGACCCACACTATGATGATCGGAAAGCACCCTCCCGAGTACGAGCAGGCCCCCTTTCTCATAAGTTACCATGGGCACGTAGGCCGGCACAGAGCTGGGTTTGACGCATGTCGGGCGCTATGTGCGTCGAGTTCAGAATGCCAATCGGTTACATTTGTCGATTATGACCACGGGAGATGTTATTTGATCAGGGGCGACGCTCATTTAGATATTGGCGATCACAATTTATATGGATCATACACTACGTATGTTTCTGCTAAGTGGTGCGGGTCGCCGTCGCCGCCGTCGCCGCCGCCGCCGTCGCCGGCGCCGCCGCCGCCGCCGTCGCCGGCGCCGCCGCCATGGCCGCCGCCTGATATTAGGATGGAAGCAGGTGAGACATCAGCCATTCAAGCAATAGCGGCCAACAGCCTCACGTCTTGTGTGGATGCAGATTGTACCTCGGATGCGCTCTATGCTGGCGTGACAGGACACGTCCGGTTTCGCTGGCATACTAAAAACGCCGCTCCGCGGTATTTTATGTTTGGCGCTACGTTTGATCCAAACAGAATCCAGAATGTTGCGTTGATCAAAACTACTGCTCCGGGCTATGATGCCACTGCCGACAGTTGCGGTCCAATAATCACATTGTTTAACTGGCCCCTTTATGGCAATGCAGACTGGGGCAAGCAAGGTATCGACTTGGACTATTATAGACTCTACCCCGGCGCCCCCGCCCCGGACGACAACGCAGATGAAAAGGATTTCATGTTCCACGTCACTCCTGAAAGTGAGGGTGTGTACATTCTCTGCCTGAAATTTGGTGATAGCTCGAGCAGAGCCTTTCATTCGGTGAGGTTTAACGTTGGAACCGCAATTCCGCCGCCGTTGTCGCCGCCGCCGTCGCCGCCGCCGCCGTTATCGCCGCCGCCGTCGCCGCCTCCGCCGTTCCCGCCGCCGTCGCCGCCGCCCTCACCACCTCCACCGCCATCGCCGCCGCCGTTGCCGCCACCACCGTCGCCGCCGCCGACGCCGCCGCCGCCGTCGCCACCGCCGCCGTCGCCACCGCCCGCTTTGCCCGGTGGCAGCTACATGTCCACGGTACGGGGGCAGTATGTGGTTTACATAGACAGCGAAACCGAGTTCAATGCCACCGAATTCTTGTCGATGATGATCTCGCATGACATGCCACACGCTACCCATTCGAACACGCGAGTGGACTTCTTTAGGTCGACGGCGAGGCGGCGGAGGCTTCAAACGAGTTCGACGGGTGATCGCGTCGACGTAAACCTCACCACCACCCTGACGGATGAGAGTGAAGTGGAGGATCTGGAAAACTACATGAACAACGATCCATCCTTGTCAACCGCAACCGATTTGAATCCACTCGTGTTGGACGGCACCGGCGGCACCATGAGCGTGGTTGCGGTGAACAGCATGCCCACCACGCGCCAGCGATACGACGCGCCGTCGCCGCCGCCACCCAGTCCGCCGCCATCTCCGCCGCCGCCATCTCCACCGCCGGCGCCGCCGCCGCCTAGCTGGCCGGGGTGGCGAGAGCACTGTCCGCTGTTTGGCGGCCTAGAGGGACGACTAGACAACTTAGGGGTTTGCAGCAATTATAATGCCATCTTTGACAGCGATTTGCCTGTATACGACAATCGTAAGATCGGGGTCGCTTGGATGCCCAACGGCATGAACATTGGAGACTTATCGTGGGCAGAATCCCAAGATGGACCTGAGGGTATATTGAAACAGTGGTTTCAAAGTTGGTACAATAATTATGCGCTACCGAATTTTGCAACTCCAGGGTATGACGGAGCGGAGCTGTGTCGCGAGTTTTGCGACTTGGTCAACACAGAGGAAAGCGGCATCTTTGACGAGCACAGACGAAACCCCGATGTGCATCCATACCCGGACGGCCAACAATACCCGCCGCACCACTGCTGGGGGTACGCGTTCCAACGATGGTCGTCGAATTCGTACGGGCAATGCCACATAGTTTATACCTCAAGGTTGTATTACACTCGGTATCTGCAAGGCTTGAGCAGTTCGGCGTACCCGGGCGACTTCTGCTCGCGCAGCGACCTCGGGCCTCTAGCTGCCAGCAGCGACTGGCAATACTACGACAGTCGAGAATGCCCAGGCCCGTCGCCGCCGCCGTCGCCGCCCCCGCCCAGCCCACCGCCGCCGTCGCCGCCACCGAGCCCACCACCGACACCCCCGCCGACGCCCCCTCCACCGTCGCCCCCTCCACCGGGACCGCCGCCGTTGCTGCCACCGCCGTCCGCCCCGCCGCTCGCATGGTACCTCACCAACGCGACGTTCGGCGCGGTGACGTCCTGCCCTTCGCTGGACGGCCTTCAGTACGAGTGGGCGACCGAAGCCGAGTGCCGTCGGTTTGCGGAGGAGAACCAGATGCCCTTTTGGGTGACCACGTCCGGAAACATCAGCATGTTTGGGGAGTATACGAGCGGTTGCTACACCGAACTCGACGTCACGGCGACGCACGAGGGAACCGGGCTGGTGGGCTTTACGTATCGAGAGCGGCACGACGGCCTTCCGCACACTTGCTTGCCGATCGACCCGGTCAGCCAGGACCGGGTGCGCGAGTGTCTTTGCGCCCGCCCGGAGCTTCGGTACCCCACCAACCCGCCACCGAATCCGCACCCACCGCCCTATCCGCCGTCCCCACCGAATCCACCGACACCACCGCCGTTCCCGCCGAGCTACCCGCCGGAACAAGCGCCGCCAACCCCGCCGTCGCCGCCGCCGCACCCACCCTCACCACCGGCTCCTCCAAAGGCGCCGCCGTGCAACGGGGAGAACATACCGGGTTGCACCGTGGACATCACAATTACGCGCTGCTTGCATAGCGCGGCCGCAATCGTGGAGGCGCGGACGTGCCTCACGATCAACCAACCAATCTACTTTGCCTTCATTGAGTTGACGTGCATAGACCAAAGTCACAACTCCGAGTCGGCCGAAGGCTGCCTCGAACTGAGCAGCGGGCTGGCAAACTACCTGAACGTTTATAATTACATGGGAGGTGTCGCTCTGTCGTCCGCGCTCACGCAAGGCAAGTGGGACACGACCGTTCCGTGGTACAACGCACCACCTGTGGACGAAGTTGGCAATTTCAACATCGTTCTTCGGAGCGGTGTCGAAGTTACACTCAGTCCTCAACACAGTGAAGTGTACGGGTCGCCGTTCAGCCGATACTTCCATATCATGGGGAACGCACCACCGCCGTCACCCCCGCCGCCGTCGCCCCCGCCGCCGTCGCCGCCGCCGTCGCCGCCCCCGCCCAGCCCACCGCCGCCATCGCCGCCACCGAGCCCACCACCCAGCCCACCGCCGTCACCACCACCGAGCCCACCACCCAGTCCACCACCGTCGCCGCCACCGTCGCCACCACCCAGCCCGCCACCGAGCCCACCACCGTCGCCGCCACCGAGCCCACCGCCGTCGCCGCCGCCGTCGCCGCCGCCCAGTCCGCCACCGTCGCCACCTCCCAGCCCGCCGCCGTCGCCACCGCCGTCGCCGCCACCCCCATCACCGCCGCCGCCGTCGCCGCCGCCGTCGCCGCCACCACCGTCGCCGCCGCCGTCGCCTCCGCCACCGTCGCCGCCACCATCGCCGCCGCCACCGTCGCCGCCACCGTCGCCACCGCCACCGTCGCCGCCACCGTCACCACCGCCACCGTCGCCGCCACCGCCGTCGCCGCCGCCCCCGTCACCGCCGCCACCGTCGCCACCGCCGTCGCCACCACCACCGTCGCCACCGCCGTCGCCACCACCACCGTCGCCGCCTCCGTCGCCGCCGCCGCCGTCGCCACCACCGTCGCCGCCGCCGCCGAGCCCACCACCGTCGCCGCCGCCGCCGTCACCGCCGCCGTCACCGCCGCCGCCGTCGCCACCGCCGTCGCCGCCGCCTCCCAGCCCACCGCCGTCACCGCCGCCGCCGTCACCGCCGCCATCACCGCCGCCACCGTCACCGCCGCCGTCACCACCGCCACCGTCGCCGCCGCCGTCACCGCCGCCTCCCAGCCCACCGCCGTCGCCGCCGCCGCCTAGCCCACCGCCGTCGCCGCCGCCACCATCGCCGCCACCGTCGCCGCCGCCGCCGTCGCCGCCACCGAGCCCACCGCCAAGTCCACCACCGTCGCCGCCACCGAGCCCACCGCCAAGTCCACCACCGTCGCCGCCACCCAGCCCACCACCCAGCCCACCACCGTCGCCACCGCCTCCATCGCCGCCGCCACCGTCGCCGCCACCGACGCCGCCACCCCCCCCACCACCCACGCCCCCGCCACCAACCCCGCCACCACCAACCCCACCGCCGCCCCCACCCCCCCCAACC
>Ga0315315_10002050_pt1 | contig 18469 bp, 12 predicted proteins | sample M140m3416metaG_FD_203699 | JGI IMG/M metagenome (GOLD analysis project Ga0315315, IMG submission 203699) | Ammonia-oxidizing marine archaeal communities from Monterey Bay, California, United States - M1 40m 3416 | ecosystem: Environmental > Aquatic > Marine > Intertidal zone | place: USA... | reverse complement strand
TCCCGACGTCGGGATGTTCTGATTGAAACTCGACGCGTCGTGGAACATACCGCTCATGTCCGTCACCGATGACGTGTCCCACGTGCTGAGGTCTTGGTTGAAGTTTGTCTGACCTTTGAACATGGCGTTCATGTCGGTCACCGATGACGTGTCCCACAAACCGATGTCGACGTTCACAAAGCGTCCGACGGACCCGGAGTCGAACAACCCCGACATGTCGACGATGGCTGCGACGTCCCACGAGCGGATCGGCACCGGCGGCGCGGCGCTGTCCGCGCACGTCGCCAACGTTCCGTCGTCCGCCAGACACGCCAAGATCGCGCTATCTAAATCGTCGCGCGACGTAAACGGCGACGTCGCCCCCTCGACCGCGAGCGTCAGACCCATCGCCAGCGCCGTCGCCAGCGCCGCGCCGCGCCGATTCGTCCCGCGTCGTCCCGATCCGCGCGTTCGCCTCGCCCCCATCGCGCGCGCCGCCGGCCGTCCCTTCGCCTCGCGCGTCCTTCCTCGCGCGTCATCGCGCGCGCGCGCGCGGCCGTTGTCGCCGCGGCCGCGGGCGATGCATTCGCGTCGCGCGCGCGTCGCGGCGTCGCGGCGCGTCCGCGCGTCCATCTCGCGACGGCGACGCGTCCCGTCCGAGAGTCCGCGGCTCGCGCGCGCGCGCGTCGCCGTCGTCGTCGACGGCGACGGCGCGGTGTGCGACAGGGCGCGGCCCGTGAACGGTTGACGAATCCGTTCGACGAGTCCTGAACCGTCGCGACGAGATGAGATTTGCACCGCACCGACGACTAACGGTCGATGAGTCGGTCGACGAGGGGGGTCGATCGACGCGGCGCGCGACGCGAGACGAGACGGCGGCGCGCGCGAGCGATGGAAAGGGGGCGCGATGCGTCGATTACACGCGACGTCACGCGCGAGCGACGCGACCGGGGAGGAGGCGACCGGGGACGAGGACGCCGCCGCGAGACGGGTCCGGCGCGAGCACGCGGCCGCCGCTCGCGAAATCTGGGACGACGAACACGTCGCGAAGATCCTCGAGCCAGGCGAGTATTTCTATCGATGCCGCCTCGGCGTCGCCCGCGCGCGCGAGCGCGTCGGCGGCGAATTCGAGTAACCGGTCGGAGAGCGCGGCGTGCGCGGCGGTGACGCCGCCGTCGACGGCGCGCGCCGTCGTCGTCGCCGCGTTCGCGGGATCGTTCGCGCGCCATCGCGCGTCGAACGCACCGGGCGCGATCACGCGCACGAGGGTTCCGTCGTCGTCCGCGGACGTTTCCGCTCGCACGCCGCCTCGCGCGTTCGCCTCGCGCGCGCTCGCCGCCAAACCGCTCGCGCCCTTCCCGTCGCCATCACCGCCTTCGCGCGCGCGCGCGCCCGCGCGCGCCTCGCGCGCCTCGCCGTCTTCCAACGCGTCCTCGCGCGCCATGGATCGATACCCATCGCTCGCGACGACGGCGCGCCACGTTACGTCGATCTTTTCCGCCGTTCGCGCGAGCCGTCGGATCGCGTTCGCCACCGCATCGCCGTCCCTCGCGTCGCGTCCGTTCGCGCGCAGCGCGCGTTGAACGTCGCCCACCGCCGCGCGCGCGTCGTCCGCGAGCGCGAGCGCGGCGTCGAGCTCGTCGATCGCGGGCGTCGTCATCTGTCGTCGTGTCGATCTCGGTCAACGACCCCGCGCGTCACTTCTCTCCGCGCGACGCGACGCTCGATGCGCGCGTCGAGCGAGACGTCGGACGAAAGCGACGACGACGACGCGTGGTGCGCGTCGTGCGAGCGGTGCGGCGAGGTGTGCTTCGGGGCGTCGGAAACGCTCGCGAGTTTAGCGCTCGCGAAACATCGGGACGGCGCGTGCGGCGGCGCGCGCGTCCGCGGCGACGGCGACGGCGCGACGCGCGAGACGACGCCGAAGCGGGAGTACCATCGCAAGTGCACGCTGTGCGAGAACTTCGAGGTGAACGAGGACGATAAGAAGCAGTTCTTCGCGGCGTGGGGGCGACACGCGAACTCGGAGGAACACTTGCTGAACGCGGAGCGGCGACGAAGGACGAAGCTCGAGAAGAGGGAGCCGGGAGGGAGAGCGCGCGCGACGGTGGGGGAATCGGCGTTGGAATTCCCGACGAGGACGTGCGAGACGTGCGCGGTGACGATTCGGGGCAGCGGAGAGGCGAATTTGGCGAATAATTGGTTGCAACACGCGCGGACGAGACGACATCAGGAACTGGCGCACGCGGCGAAGGAAACGGCGAAGGCGGCGAAATTTGCGAGCGTGGTGGAACAGAAGGCGCCGCCGCCGGTGCGAGTGCGGAATGTGTATGATGCGCTGGAAAGTGCCGGGAGCGAGCGATCGGGGTCGCCTGCGCCGGTTTTCGACGACAGCGCGGAGATTTCGCCGAAGCACGGGACGGACTCCTCTCCTATCGCTTTAGACAAGTCCGCCGGCGCCGCGAGTGTGTTGGCGTACATGTGCGATAGGTCAGTCGGCCGCGCGTGGAGAGACGCGCGTCCGACGCTTGTGAGCCACGACAGAGTCGACGAGACGGCTCGAGACATGGCCGTCTTGGGAACGCTGTTCGACGTTCCGAAGCATTTTGCGCAAAACGAATTCGTCGATAAGAGAGAAATGTTCATGGACGTCGGCATTCCGTTCTGTGGTCTCGTGTACGGCGCACCCGGGGCGAGTACGTCTCACACCGTCGATGTACTCGTCGAAAACTGTTTGATGCGTCAGGGAATGGTTGACCCGCCACAGGACTGGACGACGGCGATTACGTTTAGCACTTCGACGACCGACGCCTTTTCTAAAGATGCATCGCTTGCGAATTTTCTCGGGTTATCCGTCTTGAGTCTACATTTGGAAACGCTCTGTGGCAAAAATTCCAACTGTCGCGCGCCTAATGTCAAAGTGCTCTCGGCGCCCAAACATATCGAAAGTCGCGCTCCAGAAATCTGCGACGAGTACGATCACGGAATGGTTTCGCCACTACTTTTCGGATGGAATTCGCTCACGAGCGAGCACTTGTGCATTATGCTCGGCATAGAAGATGACGAGCAGATTTTGAAGATGATTCGTCACCGGACTTCGTTCAAACAATTTTTTGAAGGATTGTGCGACAGCTTTAGAGCCCAGAGAGATGGAAGTCGTGGACAGTTACTCCTTGCGCGCGCGCAGCAAGTCAAATCATTCATCTACGAAAACTACGAAAATGTTCACGTCGAGGGCGTAGTGATGCGCGTGTTCGAACAAGCCGTGCTCGTCGACGCGCTCAACGTCGTCGACGTGACGCATTCGGAGTACGAGCCGGATTTTGTAGACGCCATCTTCCAAGTCGCTCTCAGCATGTTTCAAAAAATGGATCTCCCGTTGAAACGGACCGCACGGAACCGACGCTCCCCACCGAAAAAGCTCATCGTAATCGATGACGCGGATCTGTTGCTCAGCCTCGGCTCGCGAGCGGGATTTGCTGGTCAACTTGTGAACGCCGCTCGAACGATGCATCGGACAAACACGCGTCTCGTCGTCGGCACGACGAGCCCATTCGCGATTCCTGAGGCCCTCGTCGAGCTCGCGACGGTGCACGTTTTGCACCAGTTCAACTCTGCGCGCTGGTTTGATCACATTGCACGTAACGCGGCACTGCAGGAAGCCAACTTGAGCGACGTACGAAACCTTCAACCTGGCGAATCTTTGGTTTGTGCTAATATGCTGTGCTGCAATTGGAGCGCGCCTCGAGCGCGCGCCGTCAAGATGCGCATCCGCAATCGTCTCACGCGAGAATCCGTTCGTGTTGTACGAACTCCGCTAGAAGAAGCCACTCACCGATTCATGAGAGACATCGACGACTCACGCTAGAAGAGTCCATTCATGTTCGACGAATCATAGATGCGCCGCTTACACACATCTAATTCACTTCTTACATTACTAATACCACAGAATTCTGTACTACTTGTTCGCCGCCGCGTCGCTCTTACTTTTTCCTCACTTTAATTTGCCCGTCCGCGTCGAAACCGGGATGAGCGAGAAAGATGCGAGTGTACTCAGCCGTGGCGACGACGGCGGACGCCGCCGTGGCGTATTCCAGAATGACGCGCACTGTTCTATCAGCTACGAGCTCGAGCGCGGGCGCCATCATCGGCGATCCTGCATGCGCCGCGAACACTGGTTCGCTCACGGCGAACGTGATGAGCGCCATTTGCAGCGCCGTATTCACCTTGCCGATGAAGAGCGGCCTCAGCGCCCCGCGCTTCGACCCGAGCTGCTCGACTTCGTCAAAATCGAACCCCGCGAGCGCGGCCGCTCCAGTGGGCGGCGGTCGACTCACGGGCTTATCGTCAAATCCTAAAAACTCTCCCACGGTTTTCCATTTCCACCCCAACGCGCCCGCGCGTCGCCACGCCCCGCCGACGACGTGAATCGCGTCGCGACTCACCAATAACCCCACGAGCCACACTGGAAGCGACCCTTCCAAGGCCAACGCCGTCCCCACGCACCCAACGAACACCTTATCCGCGATCGGGTCGAGATAACTCCCCAAAATCGTCCCTTGCTTCCACCGTCTCGCGAGAAATCCATCCAAATAATCCGTAAACGCCGCCGCCGCGACGCCACCGAGCACGAGTTCCGGCGACGCGCCGCTCGCGACGCCGTACGCCAGCGCGGGACCGGCGACAATTCTGCCCACGCACAGCGCGTTGGGCGCGTTGAAATTCCTTTCGTCTCGCATCTGCTCTCGTTTCGAGTTCACCGTCGTCTCGTCGTCGCCGTCGCCTTCGTCGTCGCCTTCGTCGTCGCGCGTCGACGTCGTCTCCGTCTCCGCGCGCGCGCTCGCGGCGAACCCACGAACGCGCGCGAACGCCAGAACCGCCGCGTCGCGCCCGCGCGCGTCGCTCGCCATCGCGCGCGTCGTCGTCGTCGCCCGAGCGAGCCTCGCGCGCGCGCTCGACGCCGCGTCCCGCGCGCTCGACGCCTCGCATCGCGCGAGCACCGCGCGCGCGTCGACGCGCGCGGCATCGCGCGCGCGCTCGCGAAGCGCGCGCTCGAGCGCGCGACGCATCGGTCGCCGCGAGTCGACGACTGCGGCGAGCGCGAGCGCGGCGAGCTCGAACTTTTCGCCGGACGCGCCGTCTCGTCGACCGAATAGCTAATCTCATCTAATCTCATCTAATCCAAACTACTGAATCTACTCACCGCGCTCGCGACGCGCCCGTTTCCGTTTCCGCGCGCGCGACTCGCTCGCGTCGCTCGCGTCGCTCGCGCTCGCGTCGTCGGCGTCGCTCGACGGAAGCTCGTCCTCGCGCGCGGGCCGATAAAACCATCCGAAGATGGCGTGTCGTCGCCGATTTTCGGACGTCACCGGCGCCACCGCGTGCACGCGAGGCACCTTGAACACGACCAATCGATTAAACTTGGGCTCGATCGTCTTTCCCGGCGCCGTCTCGTCGTCCATGTCGACGAACGCGCCGCCGTCGCGTTCGACGTCCCAATCATCCGGGGTCAAGTAATACGCCACCGCGTACGCGCGCAGGTGCATCTCGAATCCACCGTTCGCCAGCTCGACGGGCGCGTACGCCGCGTCGTCGTGCGGATCGATCTTATGTCCGTTCGCGTATCGACTCGCGGTGAAGCTCGGCACCAGCGCGCGCCAATCCTCGTCGTCGTCGTCCTCGCGCGCGCGCGCGTCGTCCTCGGCCGCGCGCTGCATCTCGAACCCGACGCTCGTGAACGCGCTCACCGCGCGCACCGCCGTGGAGGCGTCGAACGCGTGCGCGACGTCCTCCGCGTCGTCGTCGTCGTTCGCGTCCGCGCGGTCCCACGCGCTTTCGGGCGCGCGCTCGAGCTCGCGTCGCATGCGCGCCGCCGTCGCGCGCGGCAGGAAGTCATCGACGACGACGAGCGCGCCGGTCGCGGCGCGACGCAGCGGCGCGTCGGCGACGGGCGGCGCGCGTCGCATCGTGACGATTCGCGAGTGGACGTTCGAGCGCGTTCGAGCGCGCCGCGCGGCACACGGCGCCGCGGTGCGCGCCGGGAGACGCGCGATGAACCCGGGGGAATCGTACGCGTACGGCGCGAGCGCGCCGACGGACGAATCGTCCTCGCCGTTGGCGCGCGCGCAGGCGAAACTCGCGCAGCGTCTTCAAATCTTTCTCGATAAATCTGTCCCGAAGCGCGCCGAACGGTGGAGCGCGTACGCGTGCGTCGCGCTGGTGTACGCGATTCGCGCGTACTTTCTGCGGGGGTACTACATCGTGACGTACGGGCTGGGGATCTATAACCTGAACCTGTTGATTGGATTTCTGAGCCCGCGAAACGATCCCGAATCGCTGCGCGCGTCGAACGACGGCGACGATGGACCGTCGCTGCCGACGAGCAACGAACAAGAATTCAAACCGTTCGTGCGGCGATTGCCGGAGTTTAAGTTTTGGTGGATGAGCTTGAAGTCGATCGGGACGGCGTTCGCGATGACGTTTATGCCGATGTTCGACATACCGGTGTTTTGGCCGATTTTGTTAATGTACTTCATCATGTTGTTTTTCATGACGATGAAACAGCAGGTGAAGCACATGATTAAGCATAAATACGTGCCGTTCACGACGGGGAAGCCGAAGTTTGCGGGCGCGAGCGCGGGCGGGTCAGGCGGGTTGAAGAATAACGACTGACGGGTCGGTCGATTGCGAGGCGGCGCGCGGGAGCGGCTTGGGATGGCGACGGCGGCGAACGAGTCCTCTCGACTCGAGGCTCGATTAGTTAGATACACACTCTCACACGAACGTTTCGTCTCTATAAATATATTCATCTAGTTTCTACAAATGCGTTCGCGCTCGCCGACTCGTTTTCTCACTTCGCCGTCGCTTCCCACAAGCCATCCTTCAAATAGTGCACCAAATCCACCCCGATTCCTTTGTTCACCGTCCGCATCGCCTCCGTGCTCATCTTCGTGATACCCACAGCCAGCGCGTGTTCCTTTCCTTCCGCGTATATCGCCACCGGTTCGTCTTCCTCGCATTCGTCGTGCATCGTCGCCCCGCTCGACGTCAACCCCGGGCACATGATGTTCGCGCCGGAAATCACAAACTTGATCGCTCCCTTGTCCACCCGGAGCTTGGGCATCATGTCCGGGTACTTGTGTAACACGCGCAGCGTCGGAAAGTACGGCCCATCGCGCTGATTGAAGAACAGCGGCTCGTCGTCGACGAGCACGACGTTGGTTTTGTGTTCGCACTTGCCGATGACGACGGTGGCTTTCTTGGGCATCAAATCGTCCAGGGCGTCGTCCAGGGCGGGATACTGGTCGGAAATCTTCGCTCGTATCCCGCGCTGGACGCTGGATTTGAGCTGCTGCACGCCGTCGACGTGGTACTTGCGAAACATGATGAGGCGGGACGCGAAGTGACGACGCGGAGCGACGAAGGCGGGCGTCTCGGGCGGAATGAATGTCGGGCGCGTCGTATTGAAGAAAAATAGTCGGTCTATGATTGTTTGATTTCGGTCGTTTCGCGCGGTTCAGTCGAAAGATTCCACGCCCAAGTCGTCGGCGCGTTCGATGGTGGACGCGTAGGCGTCGTCGGCGGTTTGGCCGCTGAGCGCGCCGCCCTCGGCGTACGCGCCGAGCGCGCCAGATCCGGCGCCGACGACGAGACGCATGCGATGACCGTCGGATGTGGCGGTGAGGGACGCGCACGTGAGCAACCCTTCGATGCCTTTCAGGGTGTACATATAACCGTCGCCGTCTTGGTCGGAGACCGGGCCGACGCCGGCGCCCGTGGCGTCGACGGCGCGAACGTGGACGCAGCCTTGCGGAGCGTCGTCGTCGTCGGATTCCTCGCCGTTTTCGTTGAGCGGGAAGTAAGCAGCGGTTGAGAGCAACAGGCCGCCACCGTTCATGCCGTCGAGTTTCACGTATTGCAACCCCGCGATCGGGGCTTCGCAGCCGTCCATGCTCGGCACGTTTGGCAGCAAGCGAGGTAGCGCGCCCGGGTTGGATAAAGAGTGAACCTTGACGTTCGACGAAAAATCGCCGGCGAAGATGATACCCTTTGGACCCGGACACACAGCGTACACGCGTCGACGATGCTCCGTCATCGTCGCAACGGCGACATGCTGACGAGCGTCCCACACGCGAACCGTGCCGTCAGCGCCGCCGGAGACGTAAAGCGTGGCGCCACCTTCGGACCAATCGTACGTGCACATGGATGTGACTTCACCATCGTGCCCGCGAAGCGTGCACTTTTTGGATCCCTTTTCGGCGTCCCACAACATCACCGCGCCTCCTCGTGAGCCCACGGCGACTGTTTGCGACTCCCAGTCGACGCACCCGCTCGCGATGTTTTCAAACGCGTAAATACGACTTCGCTGCGATCGCTTCGCGACGTCCCAAATGCGCACCGTACAATCGCGCCCACCCGAAATCGCTAGTCGCTCGTGGTCTTCTCTCGCGTCGACGCTCAGGAACTCGACGTTGTCGTTGTGCTGTCCGGTCATGGGCAAGCCTCCGGACAGCCCTTTCGTCGGATCCCACTTCCACGTCCGCAGCGTGCCGTCCCACCCTCCAGTTATGTATTCATCGCCGCGCGAGCCCACGCACGAGACGAGCTCGTTGTGCGCGTGCGTCGCGTCTTCGTCGACGCGCGCAACTCGGAACGAAGGTGGCGTGTTGCCACCGCCACCCCACGCGCCGCCGAGACTCGAGCTTAGTCGTCGCCGTAAAGCGTGCGACGGCGTCAGTTCACCTTCCTCGCGTTCTTCCACCACGCGCTGCTCAACCGAAGGTATCGTCGCGTGTTTTGACGTCGTCGCGCTCGTCGACGCGCTCGGAGGCGTGCGAGGTCGACTCGTGCGGTTTGCGCCGTCAACGTCGCTCGCCGACGGCGACCTCGACGACGCCTCGGTCGCGGTTTGCCGCGCCGACAAAATCTCCTCAAACTCCTCCACGGCCGCGCGCTCTTCGGCCACTCGAGCCTCCGTCTGTCGCACGCTCCGAGAACTCTGAGATACGCGCAAAACCTTGATACCTATGAATTTCATCACCGTGTCGTAAAACGCGTACACGGCGAGCATGACGCCCGCAAAGGCGAGATCCATCTGATGAAAGAACCAATCCAGCGCGTTTTGATGCTCTCTCTCCTCCCCGTCCCCTCCGTGACGCCCACTTTTCGTGCGCTCGAGTGTCGTCGGCGATTTCGGCGTCTTCGGCGTCTTCGGCGGTCTCGGCCTCGGCGGCGACATCGGCGCCCTCACCGTCGCTCGTCCCGGCAACGGCGGTCTCGACCCCCCGATCGGCGGAAACGTCCGCATCATCAACGGAACCACCTCGCCCTCTTCCTTCCCTCGCCCCGCCGCGTCCGAATCCGGCGTCGTCGTCGCTTCGCGCGCGGTATCGAATCTCGCCCTCGCCGTCGCCGCCGCCAACGCCGCCGCTCGCGCCGCGATCCCTCCGATTCCCCAACCGCCGTCCGCGCCCTCTCCGTAGTACTCATCCTCGCTCGCTCCCGTGCTCGCGCCTCCCAGCACGCGCAGCGCCGCGCTCGTCCGTCGCGTGCCTCGTCTCGCGCGTCGCTTCGCGCGTCGTCTCGCGTCTCGTCCCTCCGTTCCCTCGCCCTCCCCTTCCCTCTCGCTTCGCGTCGGCGTTCCCGGCGGCGCGATCGCCTCGTACGCGTTCACCCTCGCGACGCTCGCGTCCGCGATCTCCTCCGCGCGCGACTGCGACGACGACGACCGCGCGAGACGCTCGCGCGACGATTTCGCATTTTTGCGTCCGTTGACCGTTCGCCATTCGACGTCGTTCGCGCCGTCGCGCGCGTCGTCGCGCGCGCGATCGGGCGCGTCGAGCGCGTCGAGCGACGGCGCGCGACCGCCCGCGTCGCCCGCGGGCTCGCGCGCGCGATCCATGGCGAGACGGCGACGCGCGCGCGCGGGCGCGGAGTGCGGCGACGGCGCGAAGAAAACGCTCGAGGTCGACGCGAGCGTTTTCTCGACGACGCGCGACACTCGAGCGCGCGACGACGCGACGACGCGACGCGCGACGCGCGCGACGGACGACAAAAAAATCGCGCGACGCGACGCGCGAGGGCGATGACGATCGACGCGCGCGACGACGGCGCGGTGGCGACGGAACGACGACGGGCGAAGGCGTTTTGGGCGCAGCGACGCGCGAGCCTGAGCCTGCGATTCGACGCGCGCGACGCGCGGGAGATCGAGATCGAGGTCGAGGACGCGGACAGCGTCGGTGCGGGGCGATCGATCGTGCGCGTGTCGTACGTCGCGCGCCTGGGGGACGAAGGCGAACCCGAAGAGGATGGGTCGGCGAGCGACGCGAGCGCGGCGTTCGAGTGCGAGCTCGAGCTGTACGGCGCGGTCGCGCCCGCGCGCAAGGCGGAGATCAAACGAACCGCGCGCGCGTTTACAGTGGTATTTCGTAAGACGACGCCCGGCGCGCACTGGCCGAGGTTATCGCTGACGAAGGAAAAGTCTCGCTTCGTCGCCACCGACTTCGACGCGTGGATGGACGAGGACGACGAAGCCGCCGCCGACGCCGCGTTCAAATTCGATCTCAGTTCGCTCGAGAAGATTTCCAACTACGAGGACAAGTCGTATTATTTTCCCGACGTCGACGATTCCGACGACGACATGCCGGACATGACGGACGTGTACGACGCGTGATCGCGCGTTCGCTCGCGTCCCGCTCGCGCGACTGTAACAACCGCGCGCGTCATTCTCACCTTTCCTCACCGTTCCGCGCGCGCGATGTCGACCGACGAGCCCCCCGACGAGCCCGCGCACTTGCTGTGTCCGATCACGCGCGCGATGTTTCGCGACCCGGTGTTCGTGCCGTGCAGCGGGAACACGTACGAACGCGAGGCGTTGGAAAAGTTTTGGTCCAGCGCGCCGGGACGCGCGCGGGACCCGCTGACGAACGTCGAGACGCGCGCGAACTCGCGGGTCGTGTACACGAACTGGGACAAACGACGGGAAGTGCGCGACTACCTGGACGCGCGGTCGGAGGATTACGTGCCGAGCGGGTGGACGAGTCGCGCGGTGCCGGCGCCGCGGAGCGACGGCGACGGCGACGCGCGCGAGCGCGGACGAGGATTGGCGAACGGCGCGGTCAAAGCGAGCGCGGTTTTGACGGTTTTGGCGATCGCGGCGTTGGTGAGCGCGAGCGGCGCGAAGGGAGGGACGTGGGGGTTCGGCGCGGTCGGTGCGCGACGCGGGACGCCGAGGATGCCGAACGTCGACGAATACGGACGCGCCGTCGAGTTGAGAGCGCCGGCGGGGTCGAGAGTGCGGGCGCGGAAAGTGTCGAGCGGAACGCCGGCTTTGGAGATAACCGTGCCGGCGCAGAGCGTGAACACGGCGGCGTTGCTGTTCAGCGTGCCGTGGTTCGCGATCACGGGCACGTGGACCTACGGCGCGTGGAACGCCGCGAATCCGCTCTTCGCGTCTTTTTCGCTCCCCTTTTGGGCCGTCGGGCTGAACATGGTGCATCAGAGCGCCACGAGCGCGTTTGAAACGACCAAGCTACTGCTCACCACGGATCAGTTTTACCTGGAAAAGACGATTTTTGACCGACGAATGTTTTACCTGAAGGGCGACGTCGCCGACTTGAGCAAGGCGGCGGTGGAGACGTACGCGTACGTCAACGGCGCTCCGCAGAGCAATCTCGTGCTCCATCACGGCGTCAAATCGTACGTATTGGCGCGTGGACTACACTCGAGCGAAGACGAATTCGTCGCCGATGAGATTGAAAAGTTTTTGAAGAAATATCGCCGCGCGCGAAAGGGAGGCGACGCCGTCAAGATTGACACCACGACGCCGTTTTTCGCGCGAGCGCGCATGTAGTAGCAACCTTGTAACCCTAAATGTACGACTACAACATCATCTAACGCGGCGAACGCATTCAACTCGAAGTCTGGCGTCGAAGAGGTTCGAGTAGGTAGCTCGCTTGATGATCGACGATGAACTCGCCCTCCTTGAAAAGCCTTTCGATGACTTCGCTTCGCTGCAACGCGCAAATCTTGTTGTGCGCCAGCGGCGTCGGCCCGGGAAACGCCACGTTGACGTGCTTCCACGTCAACGTTCGTAATCCACTCGCCATGCGCCGCTGCAGCGCTAGACTATCCTTTCTCCACCCTCTCGACGTCGACGTCGTCGTCGGCGGCATCGGCGAACCCTCGACGACGTACTCCTCGACGATTTGTGGCTTTTCGAGCGTGCGCCATCGTCGTTCGGTTTCGGAATCTAAATATTCCGGACTAATCGCCGCGGTCTCGTAGCTCACCAAAAAGTCGTTCACAGCGTTTGCGTACGCGCACCGTCGCTCGAACGCCCCTAAAGCGGCGATAAAGTCCACCGGATCCTTCGTCTCTGGATCCGCCATGTCCGCCAACAGCGGCCGCCCGCTCGCGCGTCGATGCCCGTCTCGAAGCGTCAACTCCTCCACGCTCGCCCCGAGATTCCGTGCCCACAAGTTCCGCGCCCCTTCGGGTACGATCTTAAAGTACCCCCACGGCCCCACCCCCAAATGCGGCGTCGCAGTCGTCAAAAACGTACACGGCGTCAACCCGTCCAGCATCGTTCCATCCTTCGATTCCGCGTAAAGCAACCCCGCGACGTACCTCGCATAAATCCCCCCCAACGAGTTCCCGTACAGCGTCAACCTCCGCAACCCCGGGTACTTTTTCCTCACCTCCCGCAGCTCTTCCACGATCCTCCGCGCCCCCGCGTCGACGCCATCGAACGAATTCAACGGCGCGTTGCACGTCACTCGATGCGTCGCCGCCCCTCGCTGCGACAACAACCTCGCCTCCATCGCGCACAGATCGTCGGGCGTTCCCGCCAATCCGTGCACGCACACGAACAAATGCGTCTTCTGTTCGTTCGTTTCGTCCCTGACGCGCGCCGCCTCGACGCGCGCGCGCAATTCGTGTCTTCGAATCCCGCGCCGATGTCGCCACGGTCGACGCGTTCGCCCCTCGTCCAGCACGCGCGGCGCCCTGAGCGCGCTCGCGACGCCGACGACGACGGACATGATCGTCAGGAAGCACGCGAGCGCGCAGGTCTTGATCCAGGACGCGACGACGCGGTGCGAACGCTTCGCGAAGGATTCGCTCGGCATCCGACGCGCGACCGCGAGTGGCGACGCCAGTGCGCGACGCGTCGTCTCGACGCGCGCGACCGACGCCGCGCGCGAGCGTCGCGAGCGCCGCGCGAGTCAGCGCGCGTCGCGCGCGACGCGCCGCGTCGACGCGCGCGCGGCGCCGCGCGCGAGCGAAGGCGCAACACTAAAGTTTGGTGTTGCGCGACGACGATCGTTCGTGGACGCGCGCGCGCGCGAGCGAACGGGCGCGAGCGCGCGCGCGCGACGCGACGATCGACGCGATGTCGCGGTTCGCGCGCGCGGAGCGCGACTTGGTGGCGATTCGCGAGCGCGCGCGCGCGCGGACGCTGAAGCCGGCGTCGACGAGGAGCGTCGGCGCGGGCGTCGGTTTGCTGACGGTGGCCACGGCGCTGTGCGTGATGGCGGGCGCGTCGATCGGGAATAAGTTGTTTGACGTCGTGAGCGTTAGGCACGCGGCGAGGGATCACGAGCGGGAGGCGACGTCGGGGTTGAGCGGCGTGCGGCGATTGACGGCGGAGAAGATGGAATTGGACATGGAGCGATATCCAAAGGCGAGGTGCTTGGATGGGACTCCTGGGGCGTATTACGTCAATCTCGCGCCCATACGCGTGCGAAACGTAGACGACGAGTATCCGTCGGCGAAGCGGGGGAGCGTCGCGCGCGCGGGAGATTCGAGCGGGGGATCGGGAAGCGCGCGCGAGTTCGCGACGTCTAAGACGTGGGTCGTGATGTTGCAAGGCGGTGGCGAGTGCACGAACGCCCCAGAGTGCTCCGAACGCTCTGGGACGGAAAGAGGATCGAGTGAACTGTTGCCGGACGAGATCGTGTTTGATCGAGGCATCCAGGCGGTGACGGCGGACGACGACGGCGAAGATTTGCCGTTTTCGCGAGCCAACATGGTCACCGTGGGGTATTGCTCGGGTGATGTGTACATGGGGCGATCTGACGAGGCTGATGCGAGTGGGATGTGGCACTCGGGCGCACACATCGTCGAGGCTGTTTTACAAGAGCTCGTCCGGGCGTACAACATAGAGGACGCGGACGTCATCGTCTTGGCGGGCCGAAGCGCGGGGGGGATCGGTTTGATCGCGCAAGTGGACCAGTGGGCGGAACTACTTCGCACAAAGTTCAGCGCCATAGCGCGGAGCACGGTGAAAATCGTCGGTGCGCCGTTTGCTGGGTTTCATTACTTTCATAACGATACGGAGGGCGCCGCCGATGATTCGCTCAAGTACATACCGTGGGACGAGGCTTCGTTCAAGCAGTACGTAGACTATTGGCACGCGAGCGAGAGCCTTCCCAAGGCGTGCGTCGAGGTGAATCAGGACGCACCGTGGAGATGTATGGTGGCGGACTATTCCTTCCCTCACACGCGAACGCCCTTATTCTTTTCGCAAGCGCTTCTAGATTCCGTCGTAATGCGGTTGCACGACAATTTTGGCGGCGACTTTACGCGACACAAGCAAGTCACGTTCGCGCACGAATGGCAGTCGCAGATGCGTCGCGTTCTCGAACCTGCGATGTCACACGCCACCGCCGGCGTGTTCGCGCCGTCGTGCTACATGCACACCGATTTCGATGGCATCGTCATCGACGGTATCTCCCATCACAGGGCGCTCGCCGAGTGGGTGTTCGAGAACAAACCGATCCGTCTCATCGACGATTGCCGGGAACTGATGTGCAACCCGACGTGCAGATCGCGCGATAAGTCGAGCACGCTCTCCAACGATTTAGACGACGGCGCGCTCGGACACGCGTTCGATCGCAAGCGCCGGAAGGACGAAGACGAGCTCTCCGCCGAAAAAGTCGCCGCCGAGCGCAAGACGGACGACGCGCGCGCGCGACGCAAAAGCAACCGCCGTCGCGCTCGGCACCGTCCATCGGATTGAATCCCGGGTCGTCCCGGGTCACCCTCGTAGTCTTAGCGCGTAATTAGAGACAACAAACATTTCATCAGTCGTTCCAAGTTTCTGAAATTTTCAAACGGACGTTTGCGCCAGACAACCGACATCCGCGCCCGCACACCGCGCCGCGCGCGCCGTCATGCCCGCGCGCGCGCCGACGACGCGTAAAACCCCTCGCTCGACCGCGCGCAAAGCGTCGCCCGCGCGCGGACGCCCGTCGACGCCGAAATACAACGACGATGTCGTGCAGAGTCTGTTACAAATCTTGACTTCGGGACAAAAATCGAAAAGAACCAAGTCCCCGCTCACGCTCGAGCGCGCGGAGGCGCTGTGGGAGCTCGCGAAAACGAACCGCGAACCGAATGTCGCGGCGACGCTGACGGCGATCGCGAACGGTGGCGGAAGGGGCGCTGGAGGCGTGGTGAAGGTGGAGGACGACGCCGCGCGGTGGTTGACGGCGCGAATTTCGAGCGCGTTCGGCGAAGGCGAGGATGGTGGAGAACGAAGTAGCGCGAGAAAGAGCGGCACGAAACGGAATTTGTCGACGCGATTTGAGGATGGGAGCGATGTGGAGGACGGGGAAGAAGCGGCGTCGGAGGAGAGAGAGAGACGGGGCGGGACGTCGCCGCGCGGCGAACGCGCGGCGAAGCGAAGACGATTGACGGCGACGGAGCGTCTGATGCGGCGCGTGACCTTGGCGACCACGCGGAGCACGTCGAAGGAGTTGAGAATAATCGATGGTGTGCCATATGATCGAGCGGCGTGCGCGATCGTGGATGAGAGCTTGAAGGAGAAGGGCAAGGTAGATTCAATGTGCGCGCGGGCTGTGGAGCTGAGTGTCAAGGCGACGGGGTCGAGGTATGGAATCACACCTGCGGGATTGCAGACGCTTCGAATGATCGTAGAGGGTGGCGTGGATGGGCATTATACGTTCCAAGTCGATGCAGCCGCGCGAAAGCACCTGGGCGCGTTGATTGCGGACGAAGAGAGCCTCGGGCCAGAGATACTCTTGCCGACGGTGAAGCGGCGAAAAGTCGCCGCCGCACTGCAGAGGCTGAGTAATTTCGCGCGCCAAGCGCAGTATAGGACGATTGACGGGGTCAAGTACGACGAGAACGCATGTCACATTGCCGATGTCGCGACGCAAACTCAAGGCAAGATCGGATTGGCGTGCGCGAAAGCGATCCACGCCAGCATCGAAGATGGCGGCTCGCATTGGGGCATCACTGATATCGAGCTTCGCACGATTGAGATGATCATCGAAGGCGGTCGCGCTGACTATTCATACGTCACAGACGCCGCGGCGATGAAGTATCTCAAAGATTTAGTCGTGAATGAGCGGAGTAAACGAGAAGACGCCGAAATCGAGCGGGTCGCGGCTGTAAGCGAAGCGCGCGGGAACGCCGCCGGCGGAGTTTTGGCGCACGTTAGGAAACTCGTTCGACCCAAGTTTTATCGTTACATCGACAGTCAGAGATACGACGAAAAGGCGTGTGAGATTGCAGATGACTGCATGGAGCGCATCGGTCGAATCAATTTGGAATGCGCGAAAGAGATTCACGAGAGCATCCTCGACGGTGGCTCGCGGTGGGGCATCACGTCGACGGAATTCGCGACGATTCAGCTCTTCCTCGACGGTGGCAGAGACGACGTGCTGTACATTTGCGACGACGATGCGCGGATGTATCTTTTGGATATTTTAGGTACGAAGGCGATCGAAGAGACGGAGAATGTCACGCCGCCCACGAAAGTGCAGGTGCGACGACAGTCGCCGGCAAGCGCGCTGCAATCGGCGCTGAAAAATCCGCCGCCATCCGCACTGAGACACGCCGCGGCGAAATCTGTGAAAAAGAAAGGGGTGAACTTTACCCCCGCCAAGCGTTTCGAACTTCGCACGTATATTCCGAGTCCGACGAGTGGGAACACGTCGGAGGAGGAAATCGACGACGACGATGACGACGACGAAGTGGGAGTTTTGACGGAGCAAGACGAAGAAATGGTCGAAGAAGAAGCAGACGAAGTCGACGAAGACGAACAGATCGTCGAAGTCGCGACGACGAAACGGTCGAGCGTGCGAATGATCACGTATTCTAGACCGAGCATCATGACGGCGTTTTACCGCAGCATGCAATTTTGGATGACGCCCGTGAGCGTTCTCGACACCGCCGCGGCGTGTTTAGCGACAGCCGCCTCGTTTCTCGTCGCCCATGTTTTCATCATCGCCGCTCTGGAAGCGACGATCACGCCTTCGTCCATCAAGTCGTTGAACATGGAAGCCAAACTGTAATAATATCACTGATCCATCATGACAGACACTAATTCTACGAGCTAAAAGTCGTCCAGACCGACGCCTTCGACGGCGCCGCACGCCGACTCGCCGCCACTCTTTTTCCTTTCCTCCTCCGGACGAATCTGCAGCGGTTTGATCGCCATGCGCTTTCTCCGCATCTGTAACGCATACACGCGATCCATGCGCGTCAACGGCGACACCACGCCGCCTTGAAATTGAAGTTTGCGAACGGCGACGAGCCCGATGCACAGGTGCGGCTCGGGTAACAGCGACTCGATCTCACTCGTCGGACCTTCGAGCGGCTGCACGTCGATCGCGCAATCCGCGACGTGACGAATCATCGCGCCCCATCGCGCCGGCGCGAGCGCGAGAGGAAGAATCATCACGCACGCGACGTTCGTTTCGCGCACCAACCCCTTGAGCGCGCGCGCGAGCCTCGCGCACGCGGCCCACTCGCCTTCGTCTCGCGGCGTCTCCGGCTGCACCAACACGCGCCCGACCTCCTCATCCCTCAACCCGCGCACGAACGTCTCCACGAACTCAAAACATCGCGCCCACGCGTCCGTCTCGCCCTCGCCGTCGCCCTCATCGCCGCCGAAGCGTTCGAACGAAACGTCCGCGTCCCGCAGCGTCGCCTCATCCTCCTCCCTCGTCCAATCGTACGTCTGGCACACGTCCGGCGCGCGCAAATTCCGTTTCTTCGTCGTCCTCGCCGTCGTCGTCGCGCGCGCCGCGCCGACGCCGGAATCGTCCAAGTTCCTTCCCTCTCTCAGGTATCGTCGATACTGCCACGCGATTCGCAACCCATCGCTCGCCTCGCTCGCCTCGCTCGCCCGATCGTCCGTCGTCGTCGCGCTCTCCCCCTCTCGCTCGACGACGCGTCTCGGCAGCGTCCGCGTCGCCTCCGCCCGCCCCTCCCGTCCCGCGCGCACCCAGCACGTTCGATGCCGCGCCGTCGCCGCGCCCTCCGCGACGAAGCACGCGCCGAACAGCGCCTCCGCGTGCGCGCTCGCGCCGTCGCTCGCGCACGCCGCGAGCGACCCGAGCGCGTGGCCGCCGCCCAGCAGCGCGTCCGCGTCGCCGTGCCCGCTCGAGACGAGCGCGCGCCCGTGCGGCCCCGCGCGCGCGCCCGCGACGCCCGCGCCGTCGCGATTCGCGTCGTCGCC
>Ga0315315_10002048_pt1 | contig 18481 bp, 13 predicted proteins | sample M140m3416metaG_FD_203699 | JGI IMG/M metagenome (GOLD analysis project Ga0315315, IMG submission 203699) | Ammonia-oxidizing marine archaeal communities from Monterey Bay, California, United States - M1 40m 3416 | ecosystem: Environmental > Aquatic > Marine > Intertidal zone | place: USA... | reverse complement strand
CAAGGAACTCAAGGTATTCAAGGTATTCAAGGTATTCAAGGATTACAAGGACCCTCGGGTCCAACAGGTCCAACCGGACCCTCTGGGGATGATGGTCCATCTGGTTCAACAGGTCCTACAGGTCCAGCTGGTAGTGATGGTGGTCCAGGTCCTACAGGTCCAGCTGGTAGTGATGGTGGTCCAGGTCCTACAGGTCCAGCTGGTAGTGATGGTGGTCCAGGTCCTACAGGTCCGACAGGTCCAACAGGTCCAACAGGTCCTACAGGTCCTCAAGGAACTCAAGGAACTCAAGGTATTCAAGGTATTCAAGGTATTCAAGGATTACAAGGACCCTCGGGTCCAACAGGTCCAACCGGACCCTCTGGGGATGATGGTCCATCTGGTTCAACAGGTCCTACAGGTCCAGCTGGTAGTGATGGTGGTCCAGGTCCTACAGGTCCAGCTGGTAGTGATGGTGGTCCAGGTCCTACAGGTCCAGCTGGTAGTGATGGTGGTCCAGGTCCTACAGGTCCAGCTGGTAGTGATGGTGGTACAGGTCCTACAGGTCCGTCTGGTGGTACAGGTCCTACAGGTCCATCTGGTGGTACAGGTCCATCTGGTCCATCTGGTGGTACAGGTCCTGCAGGTCCATCTGGTCCGACTGGTCCAATCGGAACTCAAGGTATACAAGGTATTCAAGGTTTATCTGGTGGGTTTACAACAAATACACACGCACAAGTAGCTAGTTTAGGGGTTGGAATGTCTAATGGTGTTCAAGGAACAATTAAAGCTGATGGAGATATAACAGCATATGCTAGTTCTGATAAAAGATTAAAGAAGAATTTAGAGAAAATTAAAGATCCAATTGATAAATTAGATAAAATAAATGGATATATGTTTGAATGGATTGAAAAGGACCAAGTTCATCCAAATAAAGGTAGAGATATAGGAGTTATCGCTCAAGAAATTGAAGAAATAATTCCAGAAATAACAACAACAAGAGGTAATGGGTATAAAGCAGTAAAATATGAAAAATTAGTACCATTATTAATAGAATGTATTAAAGATAATCAGAATGAAATCAATAGAATAAAAGAATATATTAATTTAAAATAATTTAAAATAATTTATAAATTTTTAAAATCCGATTAATTTTTATTTTTATTATCTCTTTTTTAATTAAAATAATGTATGAAAATTTAGCTAAAGCAATTATTAATGATTATAATGGAACTATTAAACCATTAATAATTTCAGGTGATTTAACAAATGGTACAGGAATTTGTAATCCATCAATATTTGTTGAAGATGATAAAATTCATTTAATATTAAGACATGTAGAATATACTTTATATACTAGTGAGAATGACCAGAAATATCAATCAGCATTCCAAGGACCATTATCATATTATCATATGCATAGTAGGAATGAATTGAGAACAAATAATTATTATTGTAGATTAAATCCAGATACTTTAGAAATAATTAGATCCACAAAAGTAGATACTTCAAAATTAGATAAAAAACCATTATGGGATTTTGTAGGATTAGAAGACGCACGATTTACTAAATGGGATAATAAATACTTTTTATGTGGGGTTAGAAGAGATACAACTACAAATGGTCAGGGAAGAACAGAATTATCTGAAGTAATTATAGAAGAAGATAGTGTAGAAGAAATAAATAGAAATAGAATAGAAGTAATAGATAAGAATTCATATTGTGAGAAGAATTGGATGCCTATTTTAGATAAACCATTTCATTTTATTAAATGGACAAACCCCACTGAAATTGTAAAAGTAAATTTAGAGAAAAATATAATGGAACCTGTTTATAAAGGTTTAATAACTTATAAATTACCTTTTGATGTAAGAGGTGGAAGTTCATTAATAGAGTGGGATGATGATTCATATATATGTATAACACATGAAGTAGATTTTACATTAAAGAATCAAAATGGTTGGAAAAATGCTGATTATTATCATAGATTTATAATTTTTAATAAAGATTATAGTATTAAATATATATCAGATAATTTTAATTTTATGACAGCAAAAGTAGAATTTTGTACAGGATTAGAAAGATATAAAGATGATATTTTAATGACATTTGGATTTCAAGATAATTGTAGTTATATTATTAGAATAAATCGTGATAAATTGGAAGAGTGTATTTATAATAAATTAAAAAATGAAAAAATTTGAATAAGTTAAAAAAATAATAAAATTTACTCTTTATATTTTAAATGATAGGTTATTATATAAATTTAATAAACAGAAAAGATAGAAATAAACATTTTATTAATAATATTAAAAAATATGATTTTTTTAAAGATTTAAATAGATTTGATGCTATAAATAACGATGATAACGGTTCTATAGGTGTTGTAAAATCTCATATAAATGTATTAGAATTATGTATTCAAAAAGATGAAGATTATTTTTTAATAGTAGAAGATGATTTAAAAATTATAGATGAAAAAAATTTAAATAATTTTTTTAATGAATTTAATAAAATTAAAAATAATAAGAATTGGGATTTAATAACTATTACTCCGTGTGGAACTACAATATATGATGAATATATTAATAATTTTTTTAGAATAAAAGATACTATAACAACATCCGGATATATAATTAAAAAAGATAAAATACCTATATTAATAAATAATTTTAATGAATCTTTAAATCTTTTAATGGAAACTAAAGATATAGAAAAATATATATTAGATAAACATTGGTTTCAAATACAAGATAAATTAAAATTTTTTTATTTTAAAGATATTTTTGCGAGTCAATTAGTAGGATATTCAGATGTTAAGAAGTGTAATATAGATTATGATAAATTATATATAAATAAACATAATTATAAAACTAATTCATTGGAAAAATGTTTATTTGATTTTATCAATTATCCATATTTTGATATGAATAATTTTAATTTAGCATATGAATATGAATTTATAAATCAAACAGCCGCAGCAATTTCTTATTATTTAAGATGTGCTGAATTTACAAAAAATGAAGATTTATCATATGAATCTCTATTAAGAATATCAAAATGTTTATCAATTCAAGGAGGCAGAGATAAATATGAATTAGCTTGTATACATCATGCTATATCCATAAATCCAAATAGACCAGAAGCATATTATATGATTAGTTTATATTATAGTTATAGAGGAAAGTGGTTAAAATCATATATGTATGCTTGTATTGGATTAGAAAATTATAAAAAAGAATATACACCATTATTAAAAGATATTGGATTATTTAATTATTATCAATTGTTATTTCAAAAAGCGTATAGTGGATATAATAAAGGGAAAATATATGAATCAAAAAAAATATATTATGAATTACTTTATTATTATCATGATTTAGATGAAAATTACAAAAAAATTATAATACAAAATCTATCTATGATACCAACTAAACTCCAAAAAATATGTTTTAAAGAATTAGATGATAAAAAAAATGATATTTGTATTTGTTCTTTAAGTGATAGAGAATGGTTATATTCAGAAACTATTCCGACTGTAAAATTATATGCTGAGAAATATAATTGTAAATTTTATTTACATAAAGATATAATAGATGAATCAAGACATCCAGCTTGGAGTAAATTATTACTAGTCTATAATTTACTTAAATTAAATAGATATGAATATGTAGTATGGATAGATGATGATATATTATTAACAGACTTAAATAAGGATATAAGGGAATTTATTGTACCAGATAAAAATATTATTTTAAGTTCTGAATATAAAAATTCAAGTTCTCCAATAAACACAGGATTTGTTTTTTATAAAAATAATATAGAAACATTAAATATACTTGAAACTGTATATAAAAATGGAGAAAATAATGTACATATGGTTAATTCCCCTTGGGAACAAGCATTAATGTTAGATTATTATAATAATAATAAAAATGTTTTTGAAGTATTACCTTATCGTAAATTACAATCACATATTTGTAAATGTGAAGATAAAGAAAAACAAAGATTACATTGGAAATATGGTGATTTTTCCGCTCATTTTGTAGGAAGTGATTTTGATATTCAAAAAGATAAAAAAATTCGATTAAAAAGTATAAGTGAAATTAAAAATATATTAAAAAGTAATGAAAATGTAAATAATAAAAATATAGATAATAAAAATATATTAAAAAATTTAGAAAATTTTCCAAATATATTTTGTTTAAGTTTATCTGAAAATAAAGATAAACAAGAAGAAATAATAGAAGATTGTAAAAAATATAATTTAAAACTAGAAATATTTAAATATGAAAGTAATTCAGAATGTAATTCTAAAATAAATACAAATATTGATTTAAGTAATATAGATAATTATAATATCGGATTAACTTGTGGACATATCAAAATGTTAAAATATTGGTTAGATAATTATAAGGATGAATATGCATTTTTTTGTGAAGATGATATAGATTTATCTATATCACAATATTGGGATTTTACTTGGAATGATTTTATTAAAGATTTAGGTAATTTTTGGAGTATTATTCAAATGTCTATTGTTTCTAATGATGATATTATATTTAAATTATCTCCAAAAAAAAAATTAGAAATGTCTACAACTGGATATTTAATTAAAAGAGATTATGTTAAATATTTAATTTCTGAAAATTATAATTTTAATTTAAATACAGAAAGTAATTTACCAGAAGATGTTATTTATAAATATGATGAATCATATTTATCATCATTTTTTTATCCATTATCAAAACCATTATTTTCTAAAAAAGAAAAATATAATTCAAAAATATATAAATATGGGAGTGCTGATTCTATAATAAATCACTACAAAAATAATAATAAAAATAATAAAAATAATAATATAAAATTAAAATTAATAAATTAAATAAGTTTAAATTTTAATAATATAATATTGAAAATATTATAAATGAGTGAAAAAAAAGAAAGACGCAGAAGGAAATCATCCAAAGAAGAAGAACCCGAAGAAGAATTACCTGTTCAGCCAGAACAAAACACTATGATTAGTTATAATCCAGCCACAGATGTAATTATTAAATTAGGTCAATTAGTTAGTATTAAAAATTTATTAGCACAAGTCATTGATGAACATCCTGAATGTAATTGGACATCCGATGAAGTTTTAAGACTTGGAATGTGGATGGAAGAATTAAATAAACATGTTAGAGAAAATGCTATTGACGGAGAGGAAGAAGAAAATGTTGATTAAATTAAATTAAATTAAATTAAATTTTTTTGGATTTTTGATAGTTGTTATTTCAAATTCTAAACTATGATCTCTAGTATCATCAAATAATTTATGAGATTCGTGTGAATATATTTGAATATTTAATCTAGTTAAATTTATTGGATAAAAATAATTTTCATTATCACTATCCCACGGTTGTATATATTCTACTAATTCTCCAAGACTACCCATTAAACCTATTCTTTCTATTAATTTTCTACCTAATGCATTTTTTTTACACGCAATATATGGAATTTCATCAATAATTAAATCTATATAATGTGTTATCATATTTGGATGTATTGACGATTCTAATGCTTTATTCTCATTAGCTTTATTCTCATTATTTTTAATATTAATTTGATTAAATCCTAATAAACGATTGACATGTACTCCTCCGGTTTCATTCCATAAGTCATCCCATAAAAATTCAAAATTAATACTATCATTAGAGGTAGAACTTATAGAGATGGCTCGACTTAAGGACGAGTCCTCTGCGTTTCCAATAGTATCTCCATACTGACCAGAAGTCTCTATTATTGTATATTTCTTATAGTTACCTAAAATATTACTACTATTATTGTCTCCTGTACATCTAAATACAAATTTCTTTATATCTCTATCATATTTAGTTGTTAATCCATATAAACTTTCAAGGTCTTCTTCTGGAGATCGTTTACATTTATTATATTTAGACTGATTGCCAATTGGGGGGGATCGGTTATCAATAAATATTAAGACTTTATTGTTTAAATTTGGAGCATAAAAAAAATCATATGATACCTGTATTCTAATGTAATATCCGTCCTCGGGCTTACTGATTGGCTCACTACTGTTCCAGGGGTCGGTGTCGTTTGGCCATAATGCCGCACTTTGAACAACGGTACCATAGGGAACATAGAAGTCATTACTGTTTATAGTCCACCCTAAGCTGTTCATCAGTGGGTTAGTTGCAGAATCAAAATCTTGTGGCTTTTCAAAAAAAAACAAATTAGTCGACCCATATACCGCGTCCACTCCGCCTTTAGGAAAAGAACTATGAGTCAGTGGAAGAGTTCTAGAAAAAGTGGCACCATTCCCTATGGGTCCTGTATATGTTTCAAAATCTGGAGTAGAATTTTTCCAACTATATATTGCCCCCTTTGAAGGATCATCTGGATTAGATTTAAAAAGTTTATTTATATTTTGTGCGCTAAGACTAAGATATGGTACTTTTATTTCCATTATTTCATCACGATCATGATATCGGTATGGTACGGTGGTATTAGGTGCTTCTGCAGTACCAATATAACTTTGAATTTGATCTCCTGACTCATTTAATTCTAAACCCAAAACATTATCTGTATTTGTATCTGTTAATTTTACCCAAATAACGAAATCTTCACCGCCAACCACATCATGTGTATTTGGAATTAAAGCTTTTACGAGTCTAAATCCAATCACATTCTTAAATCCTCCTCCATATCCAGCAGCATCATTCTGATTTTTTGTATCTGAAGAGTCTAAATAATAAGTATATTTAGCACGATTAAAAGTGCTATGTATATTATGTGTATCTATATATATTCTTTGTTTTTCTATATCTTTATTGAATATTTTTGGTTGAATATCTTGTAAATATCGTGTATGTAATTTATTTAATTTATTCATTTTTTGTATTTCATTTAATAATAATTTATTTGATTTTCTATCTTTATCTATTACTTTTATTAATTTATTAATTGCTCTTTTAAAATCGTCTAAATTTTCGGCACTATTAATCGGAGTTGTAATAGATGAGTCTTCTCCAGAGGTTTTTAATCTATAAATTATAAAAATTAACAAAAAAAGAAGTGAACCCAAAATGAAATATGTTTTTCTTTCCATTAATTTATATAATATTTTATTTAATAATATCTACTTTATTAATCATTGTTATTTCAAATTCTAAACTATGATGTCTATTATTATTATCAAAAAAATGACCATTCTTTTGATATAACTGAATAGTTAATTTATTTAATGATATTGGAAAAAAGAAATTTTGGTCTTCTCTTTCAAATGTAGAATCTTCATAAACTAATATTCTATTATGTAAAGATATAATTGGAACTCTTTCTATTATATTTCTTCTATCTGTATTATGTTTACAAGCAATATACGGTATTTCTGGAATTACTATATCAAAATAATGTACGGACATATCAGGTGGTTGTTCAGCTGTTATTGAATTAGAATAATCACTAGAATTAACCCCTGTAAATCCTAATAAATTTCTTGCTCCTTCATATTTATTATCATCCTCCCACACAAATTTAAATTTGTAATTTACATTTGCTTCCATAGAAAAAGTAAATAATTGCGTAGAAACATCATATTCTATATTTAATTTATACTTATTATAGTCAGTTTCTCCTAATACACTATTAATAGAATTTCCTGAGTGTTGTTCCCATTTATATATAGCCCCATTCTCTTTATCACTTGCTTCTTTAAATATATTTGTTGTATAAAATCCATTATTTAAAGTTATTTTTATTTTAGAACCAGGATCACCACCTGCGGCATCACCTTCGTCATTTCCTAATTGAATAATAAATGTATTATTTGAATTATTTATAGTATATGATCTATTAGGTATAATTGCTTTTATAAACCGAAATCCAATTACATTTTTATATCTATCATAACCACTTGTTTCATTATAATTATCTGAAGTATTTTCTTTACCATTATCATTTAAATAATATGTATAATTATTTGTTTGTATATGATCATTTTCATGATTTTTTTTAATATTATGTGTATCTACTAATATTCTTTGTTTTATTATATCTTTAGTAAATAATTCATTGCGTTTATTTACATAATCTTGTTGTGAACTATTATTTAAAAAATATTGATTAGTATAATCTATATTATTAAAATTAATATCTTCAGGGTCTTCTTCAGATGAACTATAATCTGAGTCTGTATTTGGGTTATCATTTTGAAATAAATTATCCATCTATATTATAATATAATTTATAATATTTTAAGTATTTATTTTTTTAAAAATACTATCTCCTATTTTTTTCATAACATCAACATGTCTATTATATGCGGGAAAAATATTAGGATTATATTCAATTTCATTAACAAAATAATTTCTACAAACATCTTTATTATTTAAACAACACCCAAAATCCATTCTAAATAAAAAAGGAGCTCCAGTTTTATCTTTTGGTATAATTTTTAATATTTTTTCTCCCATTTTTCTTAAATCATTAATTAATTTAACATCTATAATTTCATATCCATCTTCTAACTCGTTTAAAATTGGTTTTATTTCATTTTTTGGATAAGCAAATTTTACTTTTTCAAATCCCTCTTTTCCTAAACTATCTGGGTCTATTATTGTACCTAATGAATGAGAATATTTACCATTTAACCAATATGTCCTAATTTCATAAAATTTTTCAAATTCTGGAACAAATGGTTGAACTAATAAATATGGAGATTCAATTCTTACTAATTTTTCAATTTTTTTAATATAACTTTTAAATTGTTTTTTATTTTTTAAAACTTTATCTAAATCCCATTTTTTATAACCAATTCCGAATCCGCCTGGTTGTGGTTTTGTAATAAATATATTAGAATTCCATTTATTACATTCTTTTTCTATTTTATTTAAAATATTAGTTATATTCATTCTATCTATAATTTTAAAATAAATAGTTTCAACAGTTGGTATATTATGTTTTTTAAGAACAGTTAAATATTTCTTTTTATTTAATACAAATTTTTGTAAATTTAATGGTTGAACAAATTTAGCACTCGTTTTTTTAATTAAATTACAATATTTATTATATGCTGTATCTGTTTTAAACTGATTCGCATAATAATAAGGACAATAAAATCCAACTATATAATCATATTTATTAAATGTAGATAAATTTACATCTTTTTTTGTTAATATATCTACTTTTATATTGTTCTTTTTATTTTTTGCTTTTTTTAATAAATAATAAGCTATACCCATATCAGAAGATAATCCATAATAATCTTTACTCCATTTTTCTTTACTTAAATTAAAATATTCATCTGGTATATCTTTTAACCAATATGGAAAATCACTTTCATCTATTGCATCAGTATTAATTCCAACAATTATACCAATTGTTTTCATATATTTAAAAAATAGATAAAAAATAAATAATAATTTGATTTTAATTTTAATAAATATAATAAAAAAAATGAATACATTAATAATTGTAGAATCCCCAGCAAAAGCTAAAAAAATAAAATCATTTTACAAAAATAATGAAAATATAACAGTAAAAGCATCATATGGACATATTTGTGATTTAGATAAAAAGAATTTATCAATTGATGTTAATAATAATTTTAAACCAAATTATATAATATCATCTGATAAACATAAAGTAATTAAAGAATTAAAATCTATAAAAAATTGTAATTATCTATTAGCAGCTGATGATGATAGAGAAGGTGATGCGATTGCATGGCACTGTGGACGAATTTTAAAAATAAATTTTGATGAAGATAACAGAATTAAATTTAATGAAATATCAAAAAAAGCATTAGATAAAGCAATTAAAAATCCAATAAAAATAGATTTAAATTCTGTAAACGCACAACAAGCAAGAAGAATAATAGATAGATTATTTGGTTATAAGTTATCACCTTTATTATGGAAACATATTACTACAAATAAACAAGGATTATCTGCTGGGAGAGTTCAAAGTTGTTTATTAGATATTTTAAATAAACATCAAGAAAAAATATTAAATCATAAATCAACTTATAATTATGAATGTAATAGTCTATTTAAAAATAATGATATTGATTTAAATTGTAAATTTATATTTAAATCAGAAACTATTAATAATGATAGTATCAAAGAATTATTTAATATTTTCTTAAAAAATAAAAAATTTAATATCAAAAAAATAAAAGAAAAACAAGAAAAAAATTATGCACCACCACCATTTATAACATCATCTTTACAACAAAGTGCACAAAATACATATGGATTTTCTGTTAAAAAAACTATGATGATAGCACAAAAATTATATGATAATGGTAAAATTACTTATATGAGAACTGATTCTGTATTTATATCTGATGAATTTAAAACTAAATTAGAAGACCATATTACAGATAAATTTGGTAGAAATTATTATAAAAATTTTACTTCTAAAAAGAAAATTAAAGGAGCACAAGAAGCACACGAAGCAATTAGACCAACTGATTTAAATAATAAATTAAATGATAATTATAATGATGAAGATAAAAAACTTTATAATCTAATACTAAAACGCACCATTATTTCACATATGACAGAAGCTATATATAATGTATTAATTATTATATTAACTAATGAAAATACAGATAAATATGGATATTTTACAGGTAAATTAAAATCTTTAGAATTTGATGGATACCTAAAATATGATAATAAAGAACATCAAAAAGATAATATTGAATTATATAAAAATATAAAAGAATATATATTAGAAGAAGCTATATGTAATAAAGTTGAATCTAATCCTCCTCAATATTATAATGAATCCTCTATAGTTAAAAAATTAGAATCCTCAGGTATTGGAAGACCATCTACTTATTCAAATATAATTAATACTTTATATACTCGTGATTATACAATAGTTAAAGATATAGAAGAAGAAAAAAAAGAACAATCATATATAAAATTAAATAAAAATAAAATAACAGAAGGTACAAAAGAAATTAAAAAACAAAAACAAAGTAAAAGAATAGTAGTAACAGATTTAGGGAAACAAATATTAGAATATTTATTAAAACATTTTGATCATATAATAAATATAGAATTTACAAATTTAGTAGAAAAAGATTTAGATAAAATATCTTCTGGAGAAATTATATGGACTGAAGTAGTTAAAAAAGTATATGATTCATTTTCAGATATAGTTGAAAAACAATTAAATATAAAAACAAATAATAATTATTCAGGGAATGATAAAATTGTATTTAATTATAAAAATAAAGATATTATCTTAAAAAATGGAAAATTTGGACCATATTTACAATATGATTCAAATAATCATAGTATATCTAATTATCTAAAAATTAATAAAAAAGAATTAAAAGATTTAAAAGAAAAAGACTATAAAGAAATTATTAAATATCCCCTAAATAAAGGCAAATATAAAAAGAATGATATTATTATAAATTTAGGACAATATGGATATTACATTAAATATAATAATAAAAATTATAAAATATCTCAAAATAAAAAAGATTGGACAAAAGAATATATTTTAAATTTAATAAAATAATTTAAAAAATATATAATAATTATATTTAAATATGGATTTTATTAATGAGATTCCCCAAGATAATTTGAAAGAATTTAAAAAAGATGTTAAAGATTGGTTAGATTTAAATAAAGAAATAGCAGAACTTGATAAAAAATCAAGAGAATTAAAAAAAGAAAGAAAAAATTTAGAACCAAATATTACACAGTTTATGAATACTTATAATGTAGGCGAATTAAATACTGGTTCTGGTAAAGTTAAATGTTGTGAAAGAAATACAAAAAAAGGACTAAATAAACATAATATCCGAGATAATTTAAGTACAATATTAAATGATGAATTATTAATAGAAAAAGCAATGGATAAAATACTAGAAAATAGAGATGTTGTCACTAGTTATAAACTAAAAATAGTTAAAAAATAATTAAACACTTGGTATATATTGCCATTTTAAATCTTTACAAATATTTTCCCATATTTTATCTTGTTGTTGTAATTTTTCTCTACTCTTTAATAATGGGAAATGAATTAATAATTCATCTAATTCTAATAATTGACAAAATTTATGTAATACATAAGAATATGATAAAAAATTTTTTCTCTCATTTGGACAATTTTTCATAAATGGTATTTGTATTTCTTTAAACATATTTCTTAATAATTCTTCATATTGATTTAATAATGTAGGTGCTTTATTACCACCTATAACTGTAATAATATGAGGAATATGTTCATAATATTTATTGTATTTTAATTTTTTTAATATTTCTCTAACCTGTTTATATGTTATTTTATTTATATCACCATTAATATTTTTTTTAAATTCATCTATAACATCAGTATATATATATTTTGGAATTTCAGTTGTTTCTTTTGCCTGGAATTGTGCCAACCATTCATTAAAATGATTAATTCTTTTATAAGCAAAATAACTTATTTCTCTTGGGACATCTTTATATGATATTTTATCATTACATAATAATATTGTTTGAGTATAACCACAATTACTACAAAATAATTCACTATTATTCATTTTAAAATCTAATTTCTGATCACATAATTTACATTTATGTAATGTATCTTCCATATCTTTAAAATTATTATTAATACACGAATCGTCTATATTTGATAAATATAAATCTATTATATTATCTGTTATTTCTTCTATATTTTCTTCTATTTCTTCAATTCTATTCTCATCCTCTTTTTTATTATTTTGAAAATAATTTAATATATTATTATCTGTTTTAATTTCTGTTTGTTTTTTTATTTCACCATTATTATTATAATAAGTATTTAATAATAATCCATTATCTAAAAAATAATTATTTTTTTTCTCTTTATTAATATTATCCAATTTTTGAATCTTTTTTTCTAAAAAATTCTTATTATTTATATTTTTTTCTTTTTTTAATTTCTTTTTTAATAATTTTATTTCATCTGTATCTTCACTAAATTCTTTTAATATATTATTATGTATAACATCTATAGTCAATCGTTTATCACTATGACATTTTTTAAGTGGTCTATCTTTAAATGATGACATTTATATTTATTTTATATATTTTATTCTTTAAATATATAAAATAAATAAAAATAAATATATTTATATATAGTAAATAATGTTTAATTTTTCACCACATATTGAATTAACTTTATATACAATCTTTTTATATTTTTTAACTAATTATGTATGTTATGATAAAAAAATTTCATATAAGTTTATGAAAATGTTTAATATTAAAAATAAATCAAATATGCAAATGATATGTTTAGCATTATTTGGTATTGGATTCTATTTTCTATCTAATGGAATGGTACATAGAAGACAATTCTTTAGTATAGGAGGAGAAGAAGTAAAAATAAACCCCACAAATCTCGTTGATACAGCAGCAAGCGACTAGAAATCTAGAAATCTAATTAATAAAATTATTGATTAATATGTGTAACATAATTTAATTGTTTAATACTTGTATTTATTTTTTTATAATTTATATATTGTGATTTAAATGAATTATTATATGTATTTATCATAGTTTTCCAACATTTTATATATTTCTCTTTATCAGTATGATTTATTTTTTGTGATTGTAGATGAGTTATAAAAGAACCATATATACTCATTATCATTTTTAAATCTACTTTTTCTAAATTATTTAATAAAATTGTGGAATATTTATGTGATATATTCCATCCTTTTTTTAATTTTCTAATTCTTTCATATTCATTAAATCTTGTCATAATTAATAATTATAATTCCAAATATATTTTTAAATATTTATATATTATATATATGAAGATTGGATTCATAGTTGGACGAACAGAAGAGGAATATTATGATATAAATAATTTAAGTAAACAAATACCTAAAAAATATTTAGTAGATGGTAAATATTTAATGGTTGACGTAGCAATCGCAATGACTGCTAAATTAACATATCCTAATATTACCGTTGATATTATATTACCAAAAGAAATTACATTAACTAGATTACAAAAAAATTATGTTAATTTTATAGTTGGATATGATATTATAAATGCTAACTTAGGAGATCCATACGTTCATAAATTCTCAACAATTAAAGGAATAAAAAATTTAGAAAATATTTATAAAAATAAAAAATCTAAAATTTTTCCACCTTATGAACATTTAAATTTTATTTGGAATAAAGATAAATATATGAATTATATGTTAAAAAAAAATATACCAATTACTCCTTACATTATTTTAAATAATATAAATACTGATAAATTAATTAAACAAATAAAAGATAATAAATGGAAAAAATTTATTTTAAAACCAATTGGCTCTACTAGTAAAGAAGGATTTAAATTATTTACATTAAATAAAATATTACAAAATAAAAAAGAGCTAACTGAATATTTAGAAGAAAATAATCATTATACAAAATTTATAGTTCAAGAATTTATTTCTGGATTTGGAAAATTTGGCGAAATAAGAATATTTTGGATTAATGAAGAATATTCATATGCCGTAAATACAAGAGATGTTGGTGGAGATGTTGAAATGGTTGTAACTTCAGTAAAAGATGAAAAAAGGTTAGAAAAATGTAAAGAGATTGGTAAAAAAGTAATAGAAAATATACCAAAAATAAAGATAAAGGGGAAAATAGTAAAACCAGTTATGAATAGAACTGATTTTGCGTGTTGTTTAAATAATGATAAAATATCAAGTTATAAATATTATTTAAATGAAATAGAACATCAAGACGCAGGCACATTTACAAATATACCATTTAATGAAGAAATTATATATCCAATTACTACAATATTAGCAGACGCTTTTGTTAAAAAGGCATATGAATTAAAATCAATTAATTTTTAAATATTTTAAGTAAGGTTTTTATAAAATATAGAAACATAACTATTATTATTATTATTATTATTATTGTCCCTTTCACGATGTTCCCATTTTTTTTTCTTAATAAAATTATCTATATTAGTATCTAATGTTATATTATGTTTCTTTTTGTAATCCCAATTATATAAAGTTGGTCCAGTATTTATAGGAATAGAATAATAACCACAGAATATTTTATAATTTTTTCCAGATTCTTCTTCGCCATTATCATTAGTATATTTATTATCTGAATAATCTCTATCTGCTTTTTGAGGGTCTTTTATTAAATTACCAGAAGCGTCTTTATTTGTAGCAAAATTTCCACCTGGTTTATGACTCCATTCCTCTATATTATCTTCACGATAAAAATGATAATCTTGATCATCATGTTCTTTATCTAGTGCTAATGCTATTTTATAATGTAAACAATCTAATTTAGTATTATTATTAACTTTTTTTATATCATTTCTATTTAAATCTTTCTTAATATGTTTTAATATAATATCACAATCCATCGAAGTGTATTTTTTTCCAGATAATTGTCCTGGCTGTAATTTATCATTTATATTAAATTCAAATCTATTTAATGCATAAGAATAACAATTTGTATAATCTTTAATATTTTCTGGAATATTTTCATTCCATAATTCGGGTTTCCAATTAGGAAAATTACATAATTTTTTAAAATTATTGGAATTTTCATATACCATATTAAATTACTTATAATTTTATTTTTATTTTTATTTTATTTAAAATAAAATATAATTATAAGTAATAATATTATGGTTGATATTATTGATAGAAATCAATTTTTAAAAAAAATAATAAATAATAATAATCATATTGTAAATAAAATCAGTAAAGGTGGTTCTGGAGCAAATAATATGTTCAAACTTATACAAATTGTAATTGCTTTATTTGTATTATATTTTATTTATAAATATGTTTTAATTTCTTCGAATTTTGCTAATATGATGTTTGATACTTCTAAATTACACGGAACTATACAAGATCCAAGTAGTCAAAATCAATATGAAATGAATCGATTACAAGATGAATTAAATGGTGTCCTTTCAAAATTAAATAGGGATGATATAAGTGATGAAGAAAGAACACAATTATTAGAAGAAAAAAAAATAATTGAAGATGCGATTGATGAAACAAATAATTCTACTCCACCCAGTGTAGATGAAGATGTTGAGATTAGTAATGATATTTTAACTATACTATCTAATTTATCAAAAGAACGCATTTTTGGTAATAGCTTCGATAACGATAGTGATGATAATGATGATAATGATGATAATGATGATAAAATAAAAATAGATAAATATATATATTTAACGGGTCATATATTTATATATATGCATCCAGATAAAACTAGTGGTGACCCAGTACACCTTTATAAAGTCAATTCATCAGTCACAGTCGGAAATATTGATTCTCTAGAGTATAGGGAAGTAGAGGATATACTGGAAACAAATGCTACACAAATAACTTTAGACTCTTATACCTTAATCGACGGAAAACAAATATGGTATAATCCAGTGTATAATGCTATTCCGAGTAATTCAAACTATATTATAAAATACACAGATATGAAATCTAACAATATGAAAAAACATAAATTAATATATATCTTCGGTAGTACGCTACAATCTATCATTCCGCAGTTCTACGAGGAGTTGATGTGGTTCCAAGACTCATCTGCCTTGAAAGAGTTACGACAGTTTAAAAATCTAAGATCTGAAAATGATGTATACCTTCCTTTGTTTTTACAAACTCTTGATAATTTTAAAATATATATTAGTAACCAATTTGAAAGGGATAATAGTGAATCATATGTTAATAAATTAACTGATATACAACAAACAGAGGCTGTCGCGGAAGAGATCGGGAATGAATTAATAGAATCACTAAGTAGAACGGAAATTGGTATAGGACTAAATATATTAAGTATATATTATGAAATTAAGAATTATAATAATCAAAATAGAAATCAGATAGGTCAACTAAATAGGCAATTCGTGTATAATACAGAATCTAATGTAGTTCCAACAATAAAAACTTTAACAACAGATAATAGTGTTGAAATTACTTCTGAAATTATTTCTATGGTTAGCTATGATCAAGATATAAAACATCATTTATCACAATATCACACTAATCAACGTGACGTGAATAATAAATATGATGTTGAACAGGTTGATAATACTATGATATTTACACATATAGATCCATTTATAGTTGGTTCTCAAACCAATACCGTAGACATAATAGAATCTGAACCCATGATTGAAACTTTTATAATAGGCGGACAAGAAACCGTGGAAGTTAACTGCGCCGCGGTCGGCGACTTGGGTCCTGGCGTGGTGGCTGACAATACCAACGGCAACGGCTGCACGACCGACACGGTCCTCAATACATCCTCCTACCCGACATGCGAGGTGAAGTGCAACACGGACACTCACGTGGCAAATACAGCGACTGTGACGTGCGCAGATGGCGCCAATGCTGGCGACGCTGCGACTGGTTTGCCTACATGCGTTCCTCGTGCGGCGTGCTCCACGATCACATGCGCAGCAGGGACCACTGCTGACGACTCGGCGACTGCTTCGCTGTGCGCTGGCGCAACATGCGACAACAATGGGCCGGACAATAACAAGTGCTGCGAATTTGAACTCATAGACTCTCCAGTCGGCAATGATTGTGACGACAACATCAACACCTATAAATCGGATTTGATAGGAAATCCAATAGCTAATAATTTAATTGGATATTGTACTGTTTGTAGTCCTCAACCAAATTGTATTACTAGTGTAGAACCAAATAAATGTTTAGATGAAGATGGTTTTAAAACTTTATTAGAATGTGATGTGGCGGATAATGGATATTATATAGACGAAAATAAAATTGTAACTCCAATTTTTTCATTTGTTAGTATTTTTTCAGATAATTATATATCAAATCATATTGCTGAAAATGAGGATAATGTTGAATTAAGATTTACTTCAACTCAACCAACAAATGATAATCAAATAGATAAATATTACTATCAAATTGATAAAACTGGTCCAGAAGATCTAGAATTTCTTACAGAAAAGAGTTTACAGTTAGTAGATACTGGCGATTCTACCGTAAAATATGCAATTTATAAAAATATCGATAAGTTAACATATAATGACATTAAAGATACGCTCGGAAAATTAACGTCCACCACATCCGAGTGCTTAGATAACTCTGCAGGAGATCATCTATCTACGGAATCAAATAATTGTTTTCAAAAAGATTTTACTAACGAACAAAAGTTCTTTATAGACTCGGGTCGTGATAATTCGTTATTAGATAATATTGTTATTGTTTCGAATAAAAAACTTAGTTTAGATGGTCAAGAGTTTAATCCACTTCCTCCTTTTATATGTGATTTTTCTATATCACCAGAATCACCAGAAGATAAATATATTAGTTTTCCTGCCCTTGTTAAAGATGTACTTGACTCGAGCTTAGACCTCGTCGATGCTGCTGCGAGTGATGTCGCAGAAGAGGTTATTGATAATACTTGGTTATGTAAAATGAAAATTACTCAAGATATTATAAATTCTATAACAGAGGATACAA
>Ga0315315_10002046_pt1 | contig 18488 bp, 19 predicted proteins | sample M140m3416metaG_FD_203699 | JGI IMG/M metagenome (GOLD analysis project Ga0315315, IMG submission 203699) | Ammonia-oxidizing marine archaeal communities from Monterey Bay, California, United States - M1 40m 3416 | ecosystem: Environmental > Aquatic > Marine > Intertidal zone | place: USA... | reverse complement strand
TCCTGACGAAGTAGTTGCTATGGGAGCTGCTATACAAGGCGGCGTTCTTCAAGGTGACGTGAAAGATGTATTACTTCTAGATGTAACACCATTATCTTTAGGTATAGAAACCTTAGGTGGTGTATCTACAAAATTAATTGAGAAAAATACCACTATCCCAACTAAAAAAAGTCAGGTTTTTTCCACTGCGGAAGATAATCAGCCAGCAGTTTCAATAAGAGTTCTCCAAGGAGAAAGAGAGATGGCAGCTGATAATAAAATTTTAGGTAATTTCGAATTAGTTGGAATACCTCCAGCGCCAAGAGGAACACCACAAATTGAAGTAACCTTTGATATAGATGCAAACGGGATAGTAAATGTGTCTGCTAAAGATAAAGGGACTCAAAAGGAACAAAAAATTCAAATTCAAGCATCTGGTGGGTTATCTGAAGAAGAAATTCAAAAAATGGTTAAAGATGCAGAAGCAAACAAAGAAGCCGATAAGAAAAAAAGAGACACGGTCGATGCACGAAACCAAGCTGATAGCTTAGTTTTTTCTACAGAGAAAAGTTTAAAAGAGCATGGTGATAAAATTTCAGCTGATGAAAAGAAAGCGATTGAAACAGGTATTACGGATCTTAAAAAATCATTAGAGGGCACTGATGTTGAAGATATAAAGAAAAAAACACAAAGTTTAATACAGGTTTCTATGAAATTAGGAGAAGCAGTTTACAAAAGTCAACAAAAGCCTGACGCAAAAAAAACTGAGGGTGCAAAAGACGCTAAACCTAACGATAATGATAAAGACAATGTTGTAGATGCCGATTTTGAAGACGTAAAAGAAGACAAAGAAAAAAGCGCCTAAGATAAATAAAAAGGAGACGTCCTGTGGCTAAAAGAGATTGTTATGATGTCTTAGGTATCCCAAGAGGTGCTTCTAAAGACGACATTAAAAAAGCGTATAGAAAACTAGCTCTAAAATATCATCCAGACAAAAATAAAGGCGACAAAGCTTCCGAGGAAAAATTTAAAGAAGCTAGCGAAGCTTATCACATTCTCTCAGATGATAAGAGAAAGGCGAATTATGATCAATTTGGACATGCTGCTTTTGAAGGAGGAGGCGGTGGAGGATTTCAAGGATTTGGTGGATTTGATAGTTCATCATTTTCAGATATTTTTGAAGATTTTTTTAGTGACTTTGGTGGTGGTTCCTCAAGAAGAACAAGTAATAGAGGAAATGATTTAAGGTACGATGTAAGTATAAATTTAGAAGAAGCTTATAAGGGGACAGAAAAAAATGTTAGATATACAACTTATAAATCTTGTAAATCTTGTTCAGGTAGTGGGGCTGCAAAAGGATCAAAGCCTATAAGATGTGATTATTGTTCAGGTCGAGGTAAAGTAAGATCTAGTCAAGGTTTTTTTACTGTTCAGCAAACCTGTCCTCAGTGCAGCGGGTATGGTGAAATGATAGGAACCCCTTGTAACAACTGTAGTGGAAATGGAAAAGTTCAAACTAACGAGAATGTAACTGTGAAAATTCCTAAAGGTGTGGACGATGGAACAAGAATAAGACTTACAGGCAAAGGTGAGGCTGGAACTAAAGGTGGCACAAGCGGGGATTTATATTTATTTATATCAATTGATAATCATAATATTTTTAAGAGATCAGACGAAAATCTATATTATGAGTTACCAATTTCTTTTTCAGATGCTGCTCTTGGGACATCTGTGGAAGTTCCTTGTGTTGACGGGGGAAAATCAAAAATTAAAATACCTTCTGGAACTCAACATGGAAAGCAATTTAGACTCAAAGGCAAAGGTATGCCTGTCTTAAGAAGAAGTTTGTATGGAGATCTTTATATTAGAGTAGTTACTCAAGTTCCAACATCGTTATCCAAAAGACAGAAAGAAATTTTAGAAGAATTTAATGATATTGAAGCTAATAAACCTGATCCAGTAATCAAAAATTTTTTTGAAAAAGCTAAGAAATTTTGGAAAAAAACGTAATTCAAATGGAAACTGATCAAATAATGTCTGCGGTTTTTTTAATTGCAGTATTAACGTTAGTCTTACCTAGTTTTTTATCAACAAATAACAAGCTTAAGCAATTTTTTAGTAATTTGTCTATTTGGGCTATAATTGTGCTTATTATTATTGTAATTATTTACTTATTGTAACAATGAAAAAAATTAACTTAACCATAACTGGTTGTATGGGAAGGATGGGCAAACAACTTATTGCTTCATCACAAATTGATAAGAGTTTTAAATTAGTTTCTCTAACTGAAAATAAAAAGGTTAATAAAAAGATAGCCGGTATTATGCCTGAGCTTAATACACATCACGCTTTTAAAAAATCAAACGTTATTATTGATTTTACAGTGCCTAGATGTACGTTAGAAGTTATCAAAATTGCAGTGAAATTAAAAAAAAGAGTTGTAATTGGAACTACTGGTTTTACTAACAGTCAAGAAAAGTTGATAAAAAATTACTCAAAAAAAATACCTATTTTAAAAGCTGGCAACATGAGTTTAGGAGTAAATCTATTAATGTACTTGACGGAAATAGCTTCTAGGTCATTAGGAAATAGTTTTTTAAGTAAAGTATACGAAGTCCATCATAAACATAAAAAAGATTTTCCATCAGGCACGGCATTAATGCTTGGTAAAGGAATTGCTATAGGAAAAAATAAAAATTTTCAAAGTTTAATTGGAAAAAAATTTTTAAACAAAAAGACTTTTCCCTACAGTAAAAAAATAAATTTTAATTCAATAAGAAAAGGAGAAGTAATAGGGGAACATGAAATTATGTTTTCTAGTGGTAAAGAAATTATAACTCTTAATCATGAGTCTTTTGATCGAGCCTTGTATTCGGAAGGAGCTTTAGCTGCAGCAAAATGGTTAATTAATAAAAAGCCTGGTCTTTATTCAATGAGAAATTTGTTAAATTTTAAGTGAATAACAAACAAAAATCTAAAATAATTCTTAAAATTTTAAATAAAACTTATCCTAAAGTTCCAATTCCTCTTAATTATAAAAATACATTTACTCTATTAGTTTCTGTTTTACTTTCCGCTCAATGTACTGATGTTAATGTAAACAACGTAACAAAAAGTATTTATCCAAAATACAATAAGCCCAAACATTTTGTGAAGTTAGGTCGAAAAAAAATTGAGAGATTGATTAAAAAAATTGGTATTTTTAGAGTCAAGGCTAAAAGTATTTTTTATTTATCTAAAACATTAGTTGATAAATATAATAGCAAAGTACCAAATACTTACGAGGAATTAGAGCAACTTCCAGGTGTTGGTCATAAAACTGCTAGTGTTGTAATGTCTCAAGGATTTGGCTTTCCTGCCTTTCCTGTAGATACTCATATTCACAGATTAGCTCAAAGATGGGGATTAACAAATGGCAAGAACGTTGTTCAAACTGAAAAAGATTTAAAGAATATTTTTCCAAAAAAATATTGGAATAAACTACATCTGCAGATTATTTGGTACGGGAGAGAATACTGTAAGGCCAGGGATTGTTATGGAATTGCTTGTAAAATTTGCAAAAGCTGTTATCCAGATAGAAAAAAACCAATTAAAACAAAAAAAGCATAATCTTCAAATGAAAGTTATAGGTATTGGAAATGCAATCGTTGATGTTATTTGTAAAGTAGACGAAAATTTTTTAGCTAAACACAAATTAACAAAAAGCACTATGAAGCTTGTAGATGATAGCGAATTTAGAAAATTACTCTCTAATCTTAAAGTTGAAGAAACAGTTTCTGGTGGTTCAGTTGCTAATTCAATAGTAGGTCTTTCTCAACTAGGAAATGAAGTTGGTTTTATTGGAAAAGTAAATGATGATGAACTTGGTGCCAAGTACGAAGAAGGACTTAAAAAAGAAAAAGTTAAATATTTTTATAACAAAAAAAAAGAGTTAGTTCCCACTGGCACTTGTTTAATTTTAATCACTCCTGACTCAGAAAGAACTATGTGCACATTCCTTGGAACAGCAGGCAAAATTAATGAAAATGATATAGATGTTAATTCAGTAAAAAGTAGTGAGCTTTTGTTTCTAGAAGGATATCTTTGGGATGAAGGGGAACCTAAAAAAGCTTTTGAGAAAGCAATACTAAATTCTAATAAAGTAGCAATGTCTTTGTCAGATTTATTCTGTGTAGAAAGACATAAGCTGCATTTTTTAGACTTAGTTAAAAATAAATTACATATTACTTTTGCTAATGAACAAGAAATTATGTCTTTAATTCAGGCTAAAAAATTTGAAGATGTAATTGAGTTTTCACAAAAAATTAACAAGCTAGTAGTAATAACTAGAGGAGAAAAAGGAGCTTTGGCAATCAAACATAATGAAGTTGTAGAATGCTCAGCTAAAAAAGGTCTTAAGATTGTAGATTTAACTGGAGCAGGTGACCTATTTGCCGGAGGTTTTCTTCATGGATATATTAACGGTAAAACATTAAAAGAAAGTTTACAAAAAGGCACCGAAATGTCCTCAGAAATTATTCAAACAATTGGAGCAAGGCTTAATTCATGATTAGATTTTTTTAAAGGCAATTTAAACTAATTTATTTTTTTCTTCTTTTGAAACTTCCTTTGCCTTTTTTGGGTTTAACAACACGTTTTCTGTACTTCCTTGAGAATAAATCTAAAGCAATTTTGTTTCTTTTTTTCAAATTAAGTATCCATTTTTATTATTCAAAATAAAGTTTTCATCAAAAAATTTAGATTTAATTTTTTTCCTCAATCGGTATATGTGGGTTTCAACTGTATGCGTATCTGCATCGTTTGAATATTTCCAAACCTCTTTTAATATTTTTTCTTTGTTAATAGCTGTCTTTTCAATTAGAAGTAGTTCAAGTAACTGGATCTCTTTCTCTGTTAAATATATAAAGTCATCATTCTTTTTTAATCTTTTTTCGTTTTTATCCAATTTATAACCTTTTATTTCAATAGATGAATTTTTATAAAAACTTTTTTTTATTACTAAATTTTCAATTAAATCATTAATATCTTTTATTGTAACTGGCAAAGACAATTTATCCTGAAAAAGGTCCAAATTTTTTTTTCCTGTTTCATTTACAATAACTTTAATTTTTTTTATTGATTTTAAAGTTTTTTCAACAAAATTTTTATTTTGTAATAAATCTTCGTGGATCAAAATAATATCATAGTTGTCCGTTAGCTCACTTTTTGGGGCATGTAAATCGAAGCTTAGTTTGAAATTTAAAAAATCTTTAAGTTCATCTAATGAAGTGTTAAACTCTTGTGATCCAAAACTTAAAACATTAATTTTATGCATATCAAAATTAAAAATAAATTTCTTTATATAAATAATTATAAAGTAAAATGTGCCTTAGGTAAAAGAGGAATTAAAAAAAAGGTTAAAGAGGGGGATTTAGTTACACCCAAGGGGAAATTTAAGATTAAGTATATATTGTACAGGAAAGACCGCATTCTTAAATTAACAACAAAGATTAAAAAAATTACAATCAAAAGAAATATGGGTTGGTGTGATGATCCCTCATCAAAGAGTTATAATAAGTTAATTAGATTTCCCTTTAATTTTCATGCTGAGAAATTATATAAATCTGAAAATATCTACGATATAATATTTGTACTCGATTATAACTTTAAACCAATTCGAAAGAATAAAGGAAGCGCAATATTCATTCACATAGCTAAAAAAAATTACAGTAGTACAGCAGGATGTATTGCTGTTAAAAAAAATGACATTAAAAAAATTGCAAAACTTATCAGCAACAAAAGTATAGTTAATATTAGTTAGCTTCTTTCTCCAAATATAGAACTTCCAATACGCAAATATGTAGCTTCATAATTTAACGCCAACATATAATCCGAGGACATTCCCATGCTTAAATCTTTAAAACCCAAGGACAAATTTAATTCTGAAAGAACTTTAAAATACTTTTCAGTATTACCATCATTAGGAGGTAAAGACATTAAACCTAAAATATTCATTTTTTTTTCATCTCTACAATAGGAATAAAACCCATCTACTTCATTAATTGGGATTCCAGATTTTTGTTGTTCATTGCCAACGTTAACTTGAATAAAGTAATTGATAGACTTATTCAAATTACGTTGGCTTTTAGATAAAATATCAGCTAGTTTTTGATTATCTAAAGAATGTATATAATCAAATATTTCAGCAGCTTTTTTTGCTTTATTACTTTGTAGCTTTCCAACCATGTGTAACTTTATTTCATTATTTGTTTTTTTTATTTCTCTCCATTTTGTATCTGCCTCTTGAACTTTATTTTCACCAAAATGGGTGTGTCCATAGTTTATTAAAGGCATCAAATGGTCCAGAGCAAAGGTTTTGCTAACAGCAACAATATTAACCTTATTTTTAGTATTCGATTTATCAATAATGGATTTTATTTTATTAAATCTTTCGACTATGATGTTCATATGTTTGCTACTAAAAAAAAATATTATTTAATAATACAAAATACCAGAGATATTAAGTTAACAAATATAAAATTATTTAACAAATTTACCATTATTTATAGAAACAGTGGAAAAAAAGAAAATCTTACTGATCTTAAACGGTTTAGGCAACTTTGCAAAAGGAAAAGAATGCAATTTTTTGTAGCTAATAACGTTGAACTGACTACAAAATTAAAAGCAGACGGACTGTATATCTCGTCACATAATAATGATCTCAAACTAGCAAGATTAAAATTAGCAAACTACAAGATTATTGGATCTATACATAATATTAAAGAGTTAAGTATTAAAAAAAAGCAGATGTGTAATTCTTATTTATTTTCTAGACTATTTAAGACAGATTATTCGTTCAAAAAAGATTATTTAGGTGTCGTTAAATTTAATTTGATAAGCTTATCTTTTGGCGAGGATTTAATTGCCTTGGGAGGTATAAGAAAGAGTAATATTAATAAATTAAAGATTGTGAATTCTAAATCGGTATCTTTATTGTCTGAGGTAAAAAAAAAGCCGGCTATAATTAGCCGGCTTTTTTAAATAATTATATATTCAGATTAGAACGCCATCGCTAAAGAGAAAATCGTTTTAGTTTCCTCTTTACCAACTACGTAATCAGAATTGTCTGTATCAACAACGTATATTCCTGCTGTTGCACCACCTACATTGTAAGCGATTTGGAATATGTCAGCTTCAGCTTCAATCTTATTATCTATATAAGTTGTACCTGTAGCCGCTCTTGTTTTATCGTTTCTTTCGTTTGACTCAACGTTGTAAGAAACTGATAAATTTTCATTGATAGCAAACTCAATACCCATACCAGTAGTTATATACTGCTCGGCATTAGAAGCTGTTGCTGTATCAGCAGATGCAGTAGCCGCTTTATTTAATCTTCCTGGCTCACCGTATCCTCTCATAGCACCAACTTTAAAGTTGCCCATAGCGTATTGGAATGACATGTTACCACCACTTTTCGTCTGTCCTACTGTAGTACCTGTTGTATTAGTTACTTCGTAGTAGTCAGCAGCTAGTGATAATCCGTCAACTGGAGCAGCAGTTATTTTAATTTGCTGTGCACCTGTTCCATTAGCTCCACCACCTGCAGTGTCAGCACCAGCACTTTTGAAGCTGTTACCTTGACCGTCGGCCGTGTTAGGAGCGTATCCTACTGAAACACCAAGACCTGCTGGCAATAAGTCAGCTGGGAAATGGTATTCTATGTGTGGATCTGCAGATACATCGTATCCCCATCCACCTAAGCTTGTCATTGTGTGTCCGTAATCTTGACCAGTTCCTAACGCACCAATTCCGTACGAAAGTTCTGTTGATAGACCACCCTCAGCATCATAGATACCAAGTTTACCCATATCACCAAGACCAAACACGATAGCCGTGTCATCATTAGAAGCTGCACCACCGTCTGCCATATCTAGCTCTGTGTGGTAGTTCCAAGTATAACCGTTATCTAATTCACCTGAAGCAGCAAACATTAACTCGTTTGATACACCAAGTCCTTTGTTAGAGTTATTTTTATCTCCACCACTAATTACGTATGAAGCTTTCGCTGCACCAGTAACTGATAATTCTCCTGCTACTGAAGCAAAAGAAATAAGAGAAGATGAAATCATAACTAACAATGTTTTTGTTATATTTTTCATATGTTTTCCTTGTTGTTGTTTATTATTTAAATAATAACAGTGAATTTTTATCAAAAAGGTCTCTAATTTACTTAAAAAACTACTAATCTATTACCTTTTTTAGTCAGTTGTTGCATATATGTCACATTAAAATTACACTAAAATAGCGCTTTAATTCATGATACTTAAATTAAGATAATTAAATAATTAAATGTTATAGATTTTAATGAAAACTTCCAAATTTTTTCAAATATTAATATTACTTGGCCTTTTAATTGCAACTGAGTCTTGCATAAAATACAAAAAGGTTAACCAAAGAGAGATGCCAGATGGTGCGATGGCTAAAGCTAGAAAAAATATTGAAGAAGGAAGAGGGGCTTCTATTGGGAGTTTGTTAAATAGAACTGGGAAAACAACCTATGAATTCAGCACATCAAATCCAATGTGGAGGGCATCTTTAGAAACTTTAGATTTTTTACCTCTCTCGACAGTAGACTATTCAGGAGGAATTATAATTTCAGATTGGTACACGAATGATGCTTCATCTAATCAAGAGGCAATTAAAATTTCATTAAGATTTTTATCAAATGATATTAGGTCTGAAAGTTTAAAAGTTATAGTGCATAAAAAAACTTGTGCCTCAAATAATCAAAACTGCAAAATAACTCTCTTGGGAAATACAAAAATTAAGGAAGAACTGCATTCTACAATTATACGTAAAGCAGCGTTATTAGAAAAAGAGTCAAAGAAAAAGAAAAAATAAATTTTTAATGGAACGAGTAAATTTTCAAGTAATTGAAAAAAAATGGCAAAAAAAATTTGCTTCACAAAAACTTTATAACGAAAAAGGAAAGAAGTTTTATTGTCTGGAAATGTTCCCTTATCCATCAGGGAAAATTCATATGGGACACGTGCGAAATTATACAATAGGTGATGTAATTGCTAGATATAAATTTATGAAAGGGTTCAACGTTCTTCATCCTATGGGATGGGATGCGTTTGGATTGCCTGCTGAAAATGCAGCTAAACTTAATAATCTTAATCCTAAAGAGTGGACAAAAGAAAATATAAAAGTAATGAAGACTCAATTAAAAATGCTTGGTCTTTCAATTGATTGGGACTTAGAAATATCTACTTGTGATGAAAGCTATTATAAGCATCAACAAGAGTTATTTATTGATTTTTATAATCAAGGATTAGTCTCAAGAAAAGAAACATATGTTAATTGGGATCCTGTAGAAAAAACGGTTCTAGCGAATGAACAAGTAATTGACGGAAAAGGTTGGAGATCAAATGCTGTAGTTGAAAGAAAAAAATTATTTCAATGGTTTTTTAATATTACTAAATTTTCAGACGAACTTTTAGAAGATCTTGAAAAACTCACTGGATGGCCGGAAAAAGTAAAACTAATGCAAAAAAATTGGATTGGTAAATCAATTGGTTGCAATCTAAATTTTAAATTAAGTAATAAAGATAATTACATAGAAGTTTTTACTACTAGGCCTGATACGATTTTTGGAGCAAGTTTCTTGGCAGTTTCCGTTGATCATGAAATTTGTAAAGACCTTAAAAATGAAAAAAGTTTTCAAGATTTTAAAAAAGAATGCTCAAAAATCGGGACAACTGAAGAAGCTTTAGCAAATGCCGAGAAGTTAGGTTACGATACTAAATTATTTGTTGATCATCCTTTTATAAAAAACAAAAAGTTGCCCGTCTTTGTCGCAAATTTCGTGTTAATGGATTATGGAAATGGTGCTGTTTTTGGATGCCCTGCTCATGACCAAAGAGATTTTGATTTTGCAAAAAAATACAATCTATCAATTATAAAAGTTGTTTCTAAAACGAAGACATCAGAGTCAGATATGGAATTGAAAGAGGCTTATACAGGACCAGGTTTTATTATTAATTCAGATTTTTTAAACGGTCTCGATATAGCTAAGGCTAAAAAAACTGTAATTAGTAAAATTGAGAACTTGAAAATTGGAAAAAAAATGACAATGTTTAGATTAAAAGATTGGGGTATTTCAAGACAAAGATATTGGGGATGTCCTATACCAATAATTCATTTTGAGGATGGATCTATGTCGACTGTTGACAAAAGTGAACTACCGATCAAGTTACCGGATAATATAGATCTTAAATCCTCTGGTAATCCTTTAGACAATCAATTGGCTTGGAAAAAAACTAAGTGTTTTAAAACTGGTAGGCCTGCAATAAGAGAAACAGATACTCTGGACACTTTTGTTGACTCATCTTGGTATTTTTTAAGGTTTTGCTCTCCAAAATTAAAGGATGCTCCTTTCGAAGATAAAAAAATTAATAAATGGTTACCAGTTGATCAATACATAGGTGGTGTAGAACACGCTATTCTTCATCTCTTGTACTCTAGATTTTTTATGAAGGCCATAAAGATGTGTAACAAAAAAATTAAATATTCAGAACCATTTAAAAATTTATTTACTCAGGGAATGGTCTGCCACGAAACTTATAAAGATAAAAAAGGAAATTGGCTGTATCCAGATGAGATAGAAAAAAAATCAGAAAAAAATGTTATTAAAAAGTCTGATAATTCTGAAGTAACTATTGGGCCTTCAGAATCGATGTCAAAATCAAAAAAAAACACTGTTGATCCTGAGGTAATGATAAAACAATACGGTGCTGATGCCGTTCGTTGGTTTATTTTGTCTGATAGCCCTCCTGAAAAAGATGTTCAATGGTCTGATACTGGGGTCCTGTCTTCTAACAAATTTTTGCAGAAAATCTGGAACTTGAATCAAACAGTAATGAATAGAGCTGAGATCAAAGATGTGGTCGATGAAAAAAAATTTGAAATTAAAGTAAACTTATTCGCCCACAAAATTGATAATTCAATTAATAACTTTCAGTTTAATGTTGTAATAGCAAATTTTTATGAAATTTATCGTTTGTTTAATGAGTCTATAAATTTAAAAATAAGGAATAAAATTTTAAAAGAAAATCTCGTTAAAGTAATGAAATTGTTTGTTCCTTTCATACCGCATTTAGCAAATGAATGTTTATCCGATTTAAATTGTAAAAATGTAGATGTTTGGCCAGAGATAGATAAGGATAAATTGGATGATGTTGAGATAAAACTAGTTGTGCAAGTTAATGGTAAAACCAGAGATGTACTAAATGTTAAAAAAGATATATCCGAATCCGAAGTGAAAAAATTAACTACAAAATCTTATAAATTGAAAAAATATCTTGTTGATAAAAAAATAATCAAAACAATCTTTGTAAAAAATAAGATTGTGAATTACATTATATAGTTCATGAAAAATTTTTTTATAAAAATTGTACTTGCCACATTATTCTTACTCTTGAACAGTTGTGGATTTAAAGTAATGGACAATTCCTCTTTGGCTAATTTTTCAATAAACAAGCTTGAAACCTTTGGTGACAAAAGAATTAATTTTAAATTAAAAAATGATCTCGAGATCTTAACCGCTGAAACAAGTAAAAATTTTATTAATATAAAAATAACTACCAATAAAGATAAAAGTGTCAAAGAAAAAAATATAAGAAATGAAATCGAAAAGTATAAAATAGAACTAAAAGCAGATCTTCAAATCTCCTTGGATACAAAAAAAGAAATTAAAAGAATGAGTTTTTTAGTAACTGGTGATTTTTTAACCAGCTCCACACATTCTAAAACTTTAAATAATGAAAAAAAACTAGTTGATAATTTAACAAAAGATTTGTCTAAAAAAATTCGTAATCAAATTGTAATTTATTTAAATGATATATAAAAGCTATCTAGTTGAACAAAATGAAAATACTCTTAATACACATAAAGCTTTTTTATTCTACGGAGAAAACCGAGGTCTTAAAAAAGAATTTAAAATCAGACTAAAAAGACTCAACAATAAAAGCCAAATCTTGAATTTATTTCAAGAAGATTTAATTAAAAATCAATCCCTCTTAAGGAATGAAATTTCAAATAAATCTCTATTCGAGGAGAACAAAGTGATTTTTATACACGAAGCTACAGACAAAATAATACAGTCTATCGAAGATGTAATAGATGATTTAAATAATGATAAAGTTTATCTTTTCTCCGATCTTCTGGACAAAAAATCTAAACTTAGGAACCTCTTTGAAAAATCTAAAAATAGCGGAATTATTGCCTGCTACGCTGATAATGAAATCACAATTAAAAAATTAATAACTCAAAAACTTTCAAGACTAAAGGGTTTTAATCAACAAACATTAAATTTAATAACACAAGCAGTTGGGACTGATAGGGATAAAATAAATAACGAGGTAGAAAAAATTGAAAGCTGTTTTAAGGATACAGAATTAGAGGCATCAAAAGTAGAACAACTACTTAATTTAAGCTCAATAGATGATTTTTCTTTACTTAAAGATGCTGCTATTAGAGGAAATAAATTTTCAACAAACAGATTATTAGCTGACACCGTAATTGAGCCTGAAAAGATTTTTTATTACATCAATTTAATAGCTCAAAGAATTAACAAACTTAGAGAAATAGAGGATATAAAAGTCACAGGCGGAAACACCGAAGAAATTATTTCTAGGTTAAAACCCCCTGTCTTTTGGAAGGATAAACCTATTCTTACTGAGCAGTCTACAAAGTGGAACAAGAAAAAAATCAATCATGCACTAAAAATGATGTTTGAATTAGAAAATAAAATTAAAACTAATTCTTCAATTAGAAATGACTTGCTTATTAAAAACTTTTTAGTGAATTTGTGTGCTCAAGCTAATTCCGCTTAAGTAAATCTGAAATCATCTGAAACTGCTCCAAGTCCTTGTAATCAATTACAATTTTCCCTGAATTATTTTTTCTATTTAAGATATTTACTTTTAGTCCCAAAGAACTTTCTAGTTCATTTTGCTCTTTTAAAATATTTGAATCAATTTGTTTAAAAGCAGAACCTGTAGCACCTTTACGTTTTTTTGAAAATTGTTCTACCGCCCTAGCACTCATTTTTTTAGCAACAATTTCTTCTGCAATATATGAAGCATTTGCCAAACCAATCAGTGGTCTTGCTTGTCCAGCTGTTAAAGTTCCTTCCTCTATCATGGCTATAATGTCCTTTGGCAATGATAATAACCTTAGTGTATTGCTTATATGGCTTCTGCTTTTAGACATAAATTTTGCAATTTTTTCATGGTCATAATCAAACTCATCTGCCAGTCTTTTATAACCTCTTGCCTCTTCTATGGCATTTAAATCGTCCCTCTGTATATTTTCAACAATAGCTATTTCCAGCGCTTCATTATCATTTAAATCTAAAATAGTTATTGGAACCTCGTGTAAACCTGCTTTTTGAGCGGCAAGCCATCTTCTTTCCCCTGCAACAATTTCATACTTAGTAGAATTTTCTTTTGAATTTCTCACAGCTATGGGCTGGATAATACCATTTTTTTTAATGGAGTCTGAAAGCTCTTGAAGTTTAACTGGATTAAAATGCATTCTCGGTTGGAAAGGATTTCTTTTAATATCTGCTATAGAAGCTTTAGCCTGATTAGCTGTTTTATGATTTTTTTCCGCTTTATTTTGATCACCAAATAAAGCAGACAAACCTCTACCTAAACCTGTTTTTTTTATTTTGTTCATGCAGCGCTCTCTACTTCGACCTTTTTCTTTTTTAAGAATTCTTCTGCTAATCTGAAATATGATTTACTACCCACGCATTTTTGATCATAAACTACACATGGCATTCCGTGGGATGGGGCTTCGGATAATCTAACATTTCTTGGTATAACTGTTTCATAGACTTTTTCCTTAAAATAATTTCTTGCCTCTTTATCAACTTGAGAAGAGAGTTTGTTTCTTTTGTCAAACATTGTAAGTAAAATCCCTCTTAATTCTAAATTAGGATTTAATTTAGTTTTGATCCTATCGATTGTTTTTACAAGTTGCGTTATGCCCTCTAAAGCAAAAAATTCTGTTTGTAAGGGTACGAACAAATCCTGGGAGGCTACCAACGCCATTATTGTTAGAAGACTAAGTGAAGGTGGGCAGTCTATAAAAACATTATCGTATTTTGATATTAATTCCTTATTAGCACTTAAAATACTTTTTAGGACAAATGCTCTATCTGCATCACTAGCTGTTTCAACTTCAATACCAGACAAATTTACATTAGATCCAATAATATCAAGATTTTTAAAATCAGTTTTTTGAATTGCCTCTGCTAATTGAATTTTTTTTATTAGAAGATTGTAAATATTTTTTTCTTCGTCATTGTTTGATTTACCCAAACCAGTTGTTGCGTTCCCTTGTGGATCTAAATCTATAATTAAATTGTGTTGACCCAAAATGGACAGTGCAGCAGCTAAATTAATAGCCGATGTGGTTTTACCTACTCCACCTTTCTGATTAATGACAGCTATTATAGAATTATTTTTCATTTAAAATGCCTGAACGATAAGTATTTTCGAATCTTTATCGGTTATACTATCTTTTATTTTATAACTGTATTTAGATCCTAATGATAGCTCATTTATTTCATTCTGTGCATTCTTTCCCTTTAAAATTAGCAATTTATGTGGTTTTTTAATGTTTTCACGTGAAATTTTAATCATTTCCGGCAATTTTTTAAATGCTCTACATACTACATAATCGGCTTTGATTTGATAATCATACACATTTGAAAGAATTTCAATATTAATGCCCAGTTTTTTCTTTATGGATGTTAAAAATTGTCTTTTTACGGGTGATTTTTCATACAATTTCACGTGAAACTTGTTTTTTTGATCTGATAAAGCCAAGATCACTCCTGGCAACCCGGCGCCGGAACCTAAATCAGCTATATCCAAATCACCATTTTTGTCAATAAAATCGAGCAATTGAGCGGAATCAAGAATATGTCTACTCCAAATCTGTTTTTCAGTGCTTTTACTAATAAGATTATAATTCTTGTTAAATTCTATTAATAATTTTATGTATTGATCAATTTTACTTATCGAATACTTACTAAAATGAAGTCTCGTAGTTAATAAATTTTTGACATCCTCATCTGTCATCAAGCAATGGCTTTAAATTTACGTTTTTTGATCTTAGAAAGTATCAAAATTACCGCAGCTGGAGTTACACCATCTATTCTTATAGCCTGGCCTAAAGTAGAGGGTCTAATTTTTATCAACTTTGACTTAATTTCATTTGATAAACCACTAATTAAGTCATAATTGAAGTCATATGGGATCTTTATAGACTCATCTTTAACAAACGATCGTATATCATTAGCTTGTCGCTCGAGGTATCCAAAGTAGTGAGCGTCAATTTCAACCTGCTTATCTATTGACCCTAAAAAAGAGGGAATCTTAGGAAATATGTGCCTTATTTTAGCCATATTTACATTTCGTTGTCCAATAATTTCAAAACATGAACGTTTAACTCCATCCATAGCAATTTTAATTTTAAATTTTTTTGCTTCATTAGGTGTTAAAAAATTTGTTTTCAATAAATTAGTTAAAGCATAAATATTTCTTTTTTTGTCTAAAAATATTTTTTGTCTGGATGCACCTATCAAACCTAAATTAATTCCGAGCTCTGTAAGTCTTTGGTCTGCATTATCAGCTCTTAATGTAAGTCTATACTCAGCTCGCGATGTAAACATTCTATAGGGCTCTGAAACTCCCTTTGTAATTAAATCATCTATCATCACACCAATGTATGATGTAGACCTATCAAGAATGAATTCTTGCTTGTTTTTAACTTTAAGTGCTGCATTGACACCAGCAACTAATCCTTGAGCTGCTGCTTCCTCATATCCTGTAGTTCCGTTAATTTGACCGGCAAGAAATAAGCACTCGATTTTTTTAGTTTCTAATGTGGACTTTAGTTCTCTTGGATCTACGTAATCATATTCTATAGCATAACCGGCTCTGACCATTTTGACTTGCTCTAAACCCTTGATTTTAGCTAATATTTTGACCTGTATTTCCTCAGGTAGCGATGTGGAAATACCATTAGGGTATATAGTGTCATCATCAAGTCCCTCCGGTTCTAAAAATATTTGATGTCTCGTTTTTTCTTTAAATTTAACAATCTTATCTTCTATTGATGGGCAATAACGTGGTCCAACTCCCTTGATGTTTCCTGAGTACATTGCGCTACGAGATATATTTTGACTAATTATTTTGTGAACTTCCTCGTTTGTGTGAGTCATACCACAATTTATTTGTTTATTTTTAATCTTATCAGTTAAAAAAGAGAAATAGTAATGCTCATCATCCGCTGGCTGCATTTCCAGGTCATCATAATTAATTGTACTACCATCTAGTCTAGGTGGAGTACCTGTCTTCAATCTTCCTATCTGCATTTTAAATTTTGCTAATTGTTCACTTAAGCCTGTAGAAGGTTTCTCATCGTACCTACCGGCTGGTATTTGCGTTTCACCGATATGTATTAATCCATTTAGAAAAGTGCCAGTGGTTAGTATGAGTTCTTTAGTCCTCACTTCTTTTCCGCTTTGACATACAAAACCTATTACTTTATCTCCTTCAAATAAAAATTTAACGACAGGATCCGCAACTACCTCTAAATTTTTGTAATTTAATAAAATCCTTTGCATGTGCTCTTTATAAAGAGCTCTATCTGACTGAGTACGTGGTCCCTGCACTGCTGGGCCTCTACTTCTGTTTAATAATCTAAATTGAATTCCTGATTTGTCAGCTACAACACCCATTACACCATCTAGAGCATCTATTTCTCTAACAAGATGCCCTTTTCCAAGTCCTCCAATGGCAGGATTGCACGACATTTCACCAATAGTCTCTATCTTATGTGTAAAAAGAGCAGTATTAACACCCATTCTAGCGGAAGCTGCTGCTGCCTCACATCCAGCATGTCCACCACCAATTACTACTACATCATAGCTATGTTTTGTCATTGTATGAATGTAACGCGGTATAATAGGAATACAAGAGGTATTTTATTTGCCTATACAGAAGTCCTTAAATATCGATCCAAGAATTTCTTCAACATCTACTTTACCTACAATACTACCTAGGTGCCTTGTAGCCATTCTTAGGTCTTCAGCAGCTAATTCTAAATCTTTATTTTGATCTTTTTTAAGAAAGTTATCTATTTCTTTTAGGCACTCACTAAGTTTGACTCTATGTCTTTCTCTTGTAATTAAAGCACTACTTTTGGACGTAAATTTATTGCTTAATTTTTCTCTTATCTTTTTTATCAAATTATCGATGTTCTTATTTTCTTTAACTGACGCTAATATTGTATCTGCATCAAATTTATGATTTTGTTTATTTTGTAAATCTGATTTATTTAGTAAAACTATTGTATCTTTGTTGATCATTTTCTCAATTTCTTGATTAATACTTTTCGAAGAATTATCTATAACAACAATATTTAAATCTGCTTCTTTTGATTTTCCTAAAGCTAGTGATATCCCTTTTTTTTCGACCTCATTTTTAGCATCTCTAATACCTGCGGTATCAGCTAAGATTACAGGGTAACCATCTATATTTAAATAAGTCTCAATTACATCTCTTGTTGTTCCTGCTTCATCTGAAACTATAGCAACATCTCTTTTTGCTATTAAATTTAAAAGAGAAGATTTACCCGTGTTTACTTCGCCTGTTATTGAGACTCTAAATCCATCTCTAATCTTTTCTCCAATCTTATTATCTTCAATGATCTTATAAATGTCATTACGGATTTCTTTAATAGTGTTTTGTACTTCCTTAAGAACTTTTTCTGGTAAATCATCTTCAGCAAAATCTATTTTAGCTTCTATGTAAGCTAAGGATTTTATAAGTTTATCTCTTAAATCATTATAATAATTTGATGCATTTCCCTGAATTAATTTCACAGCTTGTTCTCTCTGAAGATCTGTTTCTGCGTGGATTAAATCACCTATACTTTCAGCTTTTAAAAGATCAATTTTATCATTTTGAAAAGCTATCTTTGTAAATTCACCGGGTTCTGCTAATCTACAATTGTTTTGCTCTGATAATGCTTTTAATAAAGCGTTAATAACAGCATTACTTCCATGAACTTGGAACTCGGCCAGATCATCACCCGTATAGCTATTAGGCCCAGGAAACCACAATAAAAGAGCCTCTGGATCTATTATTTTATCGTTTTTAGGATCATAAAATTTGCAATAATTAACTTCGTTAGAATTGATTTCTTTTAATTTAGTTAAATTCTTGCAAACTTTCATTGTATCTTTACCTGAGATTCTAACAATGGCTATACCCGACGGACCTCTGCCTGATGAAAGAGCGTAAATGTTCATTGTATTAAATAGATAAACCTTGATTAGAAATAAACTTACTTATTTTTTTAAGAGTGTTATTTTTTGAAATATTCTTCAAAATTGTTTCTTTGAATGGATCTAGTAATTTATTATGTTTAAAGAAATTGTGAGTTAG
>Ga0315315_10002044_pt1 | contig 18490 bp, 19 predicted proteins | sample M140m3416metaG_FD_203699 | JGI IMG/M metagenome (GOLD analysis project Ga0315315, IMG submission 203699) | Ammonia-oxidizing marine archaeal communities from Monterey Bay, California, United States - M1 40m 3416 | ecosystem: Environmental > Aquatic > Marine > Intertidal zone | place: USA... | reverse complement strand
TTAGTACCTGACTTAGGCCCTAAATCACCTGTTGCAGCTGTTGTAAATAATACGTTACAAGAAGTGTCAGAGCTTTCATCAGCAACTGTTACTGTAGTTGCTATTGCAGCTGTACCAGTTGTACTTTGATTAAGTGTACCTACAGTTATAGCACCTCCAGCTGCCATAGATATATCAGAGGATGCACTGTTTATATTTGAAAATATTTGATCTTCAAAATTACTAAAAGATATATTTTTAGTAGGATCACCTGATGCGCTTTCATCAGAAAAAGCAATTAGATCTGCTTGAGCTACTGCAGTTGCTGTTGTTAAACTACTATCACTTATATCTAAAGTTACTGTAGGTGCTGGTCCACCACTGTTAGCTACTGCTATACCATTACCAGCATTTACTCCTGTTACGTCTCCAGACGCGTTAGAAGTTCCTAAAGCAATAAACTCTGTTCCGTTATGAAACTTTACTGCATTATTATCGCTATCGTAAAATATACGTCCTTCATAATCTTCACCTGAAGCAGATGGATTTCCAGCTAAATGCTGTAACGATATATTCGTTAATTGATTTTTATTTAGATCTATGTCTACTAAATGTTTTATACTTGCCATTTTATTTTTGTTTTATATTGTTTATTTTAATTAAAAAAAGCTTTTCCTGAGAAAGAACTTTGAAAGTCTAAAGTAACTTGATTAACACTGTTATAAGTTATTTTACCTACTACTACTTGATTGCTAGAGTCAACAACTGTAACAGAACTTTTTTTACCTAAACCATGAGTGATTACCCATTGTGAGGCAGGAACTCCTTGATCATGCACATAATTTGCATCTCCTGTGTAAATATTATTTGTTACTTTAGCTTGCTTTAACCACTTTGCCATATCTATATATTTATATATTTTGTTTTACCATCTATTTTTTTTGCTAATGTTAATTTTTTTCTATTTTCACGATGTGTAACATAACTCACATGTATCCAATTAGGATTATCATCATCTCCAAATTCCCATATTAATTGATCAAATATTAAATTATCTTTTATATAATGAAACATTTCTGCATTTGTTTTATATTTAAATGTGTCATCTAAATCTAAAGCTTGACCTTTCATATGTTGTGAATTTTTAGAACCTCCTATTGCTGTATTAACAGGCTCTCCTCTAAACATACTAGTTATTTTTATTGGACCTCCAACCCACTCTCTTAATGGTTCAAATAAATCTCTAGCAATTTCTTGCATACACTTTAATTGTTCAGGCCCAGGAATATTATCTAAACCTCTTCTTAAAGCTGTAGCACTTGTTACCGCTTCTTTATAACTTATATGTTTACTTATATTATTCATTTATTATGCTTTTTTAAATATTGCGTATTCTATTACTACAGACTCGTCTATTGCAATTACTTCTATACCAAGATTTACTTTAGCTGGAATGTATGCAAACTCTCCTGTAGCTATTTGTCCATAAGCTGTTCCTGCTGCAGTTCTTATATCTACAGGTTTACTGTTTGTACTACTTATATTTTTTATATATACATAATGAGCTCCAGTACTAGCTGCTGCTAATTCTGTAGGTCCACTATGCAATATAGTAATTCTACCTACATCCGCAGGATCTGTAGTAGTTAAAGTATTTGTTAAAGATAAATTAATACTATCTAATAAAGCGTTCGAGCTAGATATACCTAATGTTGCGTTTACTGTTGCCATGTGTTTTTATTTTTTATTTTAATTTTTATTATGATGCTTCAAATATCATTACTTCTAATACTGGATTTCCAGAAGCAGCATCTGCTACTAAATCTACTGAAGAGTCCCAAGGATAAAATGCAAATTCTCCAGCTCCTAAAGCTATATTAGTATAATCTAAAGCTGCATTAGTGTCAGCATTTTCACCTATAGTTATTATTTCTGCTGCTACAATACTTGTATTATGAAGTAAAACATATGCTTTTCCATAAGAAGCATTTCCTATTACTATGTTTGCTGTTTCTAGATTACTTGCTCCTGAAGCTATAACTTTTCTAAAGCTTCTATAATCTCCACCTACTGTTAAAACTTTACTCAGTAATACGTTTAAATTGTCTGTTGAAACATTTGAACTTGATAAGTTTAATTTTGCTGTTAATGTTGCCATTTGTTTTATTTATTTTATTGTTATTTTTCTTTCTATGCTTCCATCACTATATATATATAATAAAAGCTTATTTCTTTTTTCTTTACTTGGTCTACCTAATAAATCAGTTATTTGTATTAATTCTCTATCCTCTACAACTCTAGACATTAAAGGTCCAGCATAAGTACCATAACAATATTCATAGGTTAATTGACATATACTATCCCATTCATTCTCACAGCAGTATTCATCTACTTCTATAACCCAAGCATAACATCCATCATTTAAAAAGAAAGGTTCTCCAGGTTCTGTAGCGCTACAATCAGCAGCATACAAACATCCTAATGAATCATGTCCTAAAATTACATTTGCTAATGGGTTGTAGTTCCACGCATTTGGATCCATGCATCCGACAATCGCTTCAATACACGAACCGTTGTCAGTATTAGCAAGTGAATCATAGTTAATAGCAGTACTATCAGTACAACCGTAAATGTAAGCAATACAACTGAAATCTTCTGTATTAGCGTTGGGGTTGTAGTTGAGGGCTGCAGGATCAGTACAACCATACACAAAAGGAGTACAAGTATTATTATCAACATTGGCTAAAGGGTTAAAGTTAAACATAGTGCTGTCTGTACATCCATATATAGGAAGTATACAGCTAAAATCATCTGTATTACAAGTATCACAGTAATTTAATGCAATAGGATTAGTACACCCTAATATAATAGGTATACAAGTTCCATTGTCTGTGTTAGCTATTGGATCATAATTAAATGCAGATGTATCCATACAACCATATATAAATGGTATACAACTACCATTATCAGTATTAGCTAAACTATTATAATTAAACATTGTAGCGTCCATACATCCATATATATAAGGAACACAACTACTATCATCTACATTTGCTAAAGGTGCGTAATTCCACATACTAGTATCAGTACAACCGTAAACTACACCCTCACAAGTTCCGTCATCTGTATTTGCTAAAGGATTGTAATTAAAAGCTATAGGAGATGTACAACCAAATATAACTTGAATACAAGTATCTGGAGTATTAGCATTAGGATTATAATTAAATGCTAAAGGTTGCATACATCCTGTAATAACAGGTAAACATCCTCCATTGTCTACATTAGCTAGATTGTTATAATTAAAAGCTAATGGATCTGTACATCCAAATACTGCTGATGTTATACAACTATCTTGTACATTTATATCTGTATAATACCCATTTGCTGTATCAACATGATATTCTAAATATGCTGGTGATATACAACCAGGATAATAATAACAAGGTAAAGCTGTATTAGCACTATCAATATAATTAAATGCTAAACTATCTAAACATCCATAAACTTTTTCTTCACATATATTACCACAATATGTAGTAGTAGTATAAGTATTAAAAGGTACTATAAATGGAGGTTGTATACTTATTGTTGTATCTCCTAGTGGGTTTATTAATGTAAATCCACATTCAACAGCAGTGTGTTGTGCTTGTTGAGATACAAAAAGTTTTGCGTTAACCTCAGCTGGAGCATATAAACCTAAATCAAAAGTTTGATTAAATGATTGAGAAGTCATAATAAATATAGAAGTATCTGCATCTTGCCATATTTCTAATCTTGTCCCTACCCAACCATTACCTATAAGATCATGTAGTATTAATGTATATCCACACGAATCAATTTCTTCCATTGTATTTGCAATAGGATCATAATTATACATTATACTATCAGTGCAACCATATATTTTTAAAATTGCACAACTACTGTCATCTACTGTTGCTAGTGGGTTGTATTCTATATAATCATCATCCATACAACCTGGTACAGGTGGTGGAGGTATGCAAGTGTCAGATAAAAACGTATGTGAAGAATCGTTGCCAAAATTAGGAACATCTCCAAAAACTAAGGTGTCTCCACACTGTACTACATAATACGATCCATCTTGTCCTCCCCACAATGTACCAGCTAATCCATCTCCATAAGTATCGTTTATAGTAAAAGTTAAATTACCTTGAGGTAAACAATTTACTATATATTGAGGTTGATAATCAGGAACATTTGTATAAGGTCCTCCTGTTAAAAGTATATTACCTAATGAATCTTCAATTTCCCAAGAAGTTTCTTCTGGGTATTGATCTAAATTTACTATTATTAAAGTTGGTACACACGGTGGTGGTGGTCCAGGTGGTGGGCAAGGTAATATAGTTATTGTACTATCTCTTTGAAAAAATGATCCTATTACTGGATCCCAAGATAGTATTGGACCTTGACAAGCATTACCTACTCTAAAGCTAGCAGGTTGTTGTGACATCCATCCATCTCCAAAACTATCATTTAAAGTAACAGTATAGTTACCACTCCAAACATCTAGAATAGTATCTAAATATTCATATTGAGTTGTTGGTTGATAAAATATTGATGTATCTCCTGTAGAGTCAGATACCATAAAAAAGTTAGACTCTGAAGGTGCGTAAAAATCAAACTGTACTTGAAACCTAACCCAAGAATCTTGACCACAACATTCTTTAGGAGTTGAGCAAGCAGCTAAAATAATTAATAATAATATTGTTAATTTTTTCATTGTTCTTTTGTTTTTACTTTTTCAAATGCACTAATACCAAAACATCCTAATGTTACCATAACAAATGAATTATATATAGTATCATTAATCTCTAATTCTCCACCTCCTACATAGCCCATATATATAATAGCAGTAGTTAGATCTATAATAGCAAATAATACCATAACACCAAAAGATATAAAACCAATTATATTCTTTTCATTTATATCATTTTTATTTTGAAATAATTTCCACATGTTAAAAATCGCTCATTAATATATTATCTATTTCTTCTTGTACTTCTTCTCTTGTTGCTAACATTTTAAAACTAAGGTCTGCTTGAAACCTTGCTACTTCTTCTCCGTCTTTAAATATTATAATAGTAGGTATAACTGCTATTTTATGTTTTTTCTGTATTGCAGGACTTGTAGAAATATCTACATAAGATAAAGTTTTAACATCTTTTAATTTATCTATCCATGCAACAGCATTTGCTTTATTCCATTCTGCATTAAATTGAGAAACTTGTATTTGCGCAAAAGCGCTTGAGCCAAACAATAACAGAAATAAAAGCAATAATTTTTTCATTATCTATTATATAATTTATCTTCTATTCGTTCTAAAGTTTCCTTCATTTCGTCAACATCTTTTTTTGTTTCCATAATAGTATTACGTATCATCTGATCTTTCATATCAAACTCCATACGAGTTATTTCTGGATCTGGAGCTAAAGGCAATTCTTTTGCTTCTGCAATGTCTGCTTGTAAAGTAAACCACATTCCTACAAGTGTTGTTATTAAAAAAGCTACTCCCCCTAGTGTTTTAATACTAAGTTTTACTGCCGTATCTTCATTTACCTCTTTTGCCATTATAGTTCAAATCCAAGATTAAACAGCATAAATCTAAATTTTGAGCAGCTTGTTTTTTTATTCCCACAAGTTATACAAGGACAAAACATAATTTCAAGAACAGTTAATGTTCCTATTCTAATATCTACCATGTATTTCTCTTTCTTATTTCCTGCTTTCCAACTATTTATCCAATTCATTTTTTTTATTTTTAAAATATTATATAATTAATTCCTAATTTAAAATCGTACCATTCTCTGTTCCAGTACTTATTATATTTTCCTTCTACAAAATATCCTAAGCTTTTATTTATTTTTATACCATAAATTAAACCTCCAGAATAATCCATCCATTGACCATTAACATAATTGTGATATGAAAATTCACCACCATCATCATAATGATAAGGCATAAAATTACCCCACGCGTGTAGCCATGTTTTTTTCTTATACCTGTAATAATCAAATCCTAAAACAATTGAGTGTTGTATTATATTTGATAATTCATTTCTTTTTTTATCTGTATAATCAGACAATACCTTTGGTATTACTACTTCTTTCCAAACGTCTGAACTATTAGCTACTACATTACCATTAGGATCAGTATATATACTATTGTATACATCTACATTATATCCTTCCTGTATTGCTAAATATGTATAATGTAAATTACCATTATTTAGTAACCATTCATCTAATGGATTATAACCATAAGGTTCTGCTAATCTATGTGTTGCTCCTACACTAAAAGAAAGATGTCTATTTTTTTTCCATCTATATCTTTCTGATAATTCAAAGTATTCTACATCAGCAAATCCATCTTTTACATATTCTACTTTAGCGGCCATTTGATTTACACACAGAGGTCCATCACAATCATCATCAGAACTATATCTAATAAAATGATGTTGATTTATATAATCTATACCTTGCTGTCTAGAGTAGTCAATTTCAAATAAATATTCAAATCCTTGAACTTTACCTACTGTTGCTGCATCTGTATAATTAGACTCCGTTCCATCATAAAAAGTGCTAGCTCTATTTTCATATCCAAATCTAGCTATTTTTCTTATCCCTATTGTAAGTGAGTAATCATATGGAGTTTCAATTAAATCAGTATTTAAATATCCAGGAGTTACAGAAAATGTTTCTACATCAGATATAGATGTACCTCCATTAACAGCCCCATAAAATGTAGCAAATTTTAATTGCTTTTTTAAAATAGACTGTCCTGTAACAGTTCCTGCTATACACAATACAGATAATAATATGATTATTATTTTTTTCACTTATCCTTTATATGCTATCAGTATTCCACTATCTAATTCTATAGAATCAAAATTACCATACAACGTTTGATACTGAGCAACAGGAATAGTTGCTGGTTCATTTAAAATGTTTGTTGTACATTCTGAAGTATCTATTACTGTATCCATTAATGCGTATACTGCAAAAAATGGGCCAGTATGTTCATTAGTATCAGCTATATATACAGCTTGACTAACATTATTAAAGTTACCATAATAATTAATTGTACCAGATCCTGATTGTCTAGTGTTTATTTCTATATTATTTAACAGTTCTTCTTGTTTAGTTCTTATTGTCATTATTCCGTTATTTTTATTATTTGATTAATTTGCTTAGCTGTTATATCTTGTGGTAAAAGATCTTCTGGAATAATATTAAGTTCAATATTAATTTCTTCTTTCATTGATTCTGTTAATGCATCCATCTGAGTTCTTCTTGCATCAACTAGTTCTTGATTATCTTTTTCCATTTGTTGTATTTTTTCTTTAGCTCCTTCTTCATTTGCTTCAGCTATTGCATTTACTTCTGTAGCTAGTTTCATAAATTCTTCAGTAGGTTTTCCTGCTTCTTCTAAATCTTTTAAAGCTTCTCTAAGAATTTCAATATTTTTACTTACTACTAATCCAAATTCTTTACCTTTTAATTCTTGAACTGAAAATAGTCCGTTAATTAAAGTTATAAAATCTTTTTTTGCTGCATTAATTGTTTTTGTTTCCATTGTCTATTTTGGTTTGGTTATTATTAATTTATCACTAAAAAGTGAATTTTACTTGCTGTGGCTGATGTTGCTCCAGTAGCCGCTGGATTATGCACTGATATTACAAAACTACCATTGTCTATTGTATGTGTAGCTGCAGTTATCTGTGCATTATTAGTTGTATTTTCATCTTGTACTGTTAACATAATAATTGAAGTAGTAGTTACTGTACTATTTGTTACAGTAAATTCTGCATTAACTGCTGCTGATAAAGCTACAGCTGCTAATTGAATTATTCCAGCAGTTGCATTAATTGTAACTCCTGATGAATGATTTGTAGATTGAGTAACTGTACCTTTGTTTGTGTATGTAATTCCTTTTGTAGCACTAGCTATAACTAAGTTACCTGTATTAACTGTAACATCTTGACCTTCTTGTAATACTGTTAGTCCAGCTGTTGCTGTTCCTCCAGTGTAAGTTTTTAATTGTATATCTCCATCTGCGTCTCCTGAAGTAGATCTACCTGCAGTAATAACTACATCTCCACCAGCACCACTTCCTGTTGCTGTTCCACCTGTTAAATTTAAATTACCAGCTCCACCATTTACACTTCCTCCACTTTCTAATGTTAAGGCTAATCCTGAAGTTGAACTTTCTGTAGCTGTAGGTTTTATTGTAGGAGCATCAGTATTTAAAAATCTAATACTTCCTTTTACATTTAATGCTTCTGCAAAAACTGCTGTAGGAGTATCTTCTCCTATAAAAACTTTACCATCAGAATCTATATTAATTCCTTCATGAGTTCCGTTACCGCTTAACCACCCTGTACCTAAATCAATATCATAATCACTCATATCCAAATTAGCTGTTGCAGTTGATAAAGTAGCTGCTAATGTAATTGCTCCAGCAGCATTAGTAATTGTCATATTACTTCCTGCAGTAAGAGTTGCTAATGTAGGTATTCCTGATGTAGCATTACCTATAAGTAATTGTCCGTTTGTAGACATTGCTGAAGTGGCAGCTATTGTATCGTTAGCACTTGCATATAACATAGCTCCTTTAGCTATTGTAGATAATCCTGTCCCACCATTTACTACAGAGTTTTGTCCTGTTATAGTTCCTGTAAAATCTATTGATTTTAAAAATCCTGCGTTTGCATTATTACATGAATTTAAATCTATCCCAGCTTCTAAAGCTGTTAATACGATATTATTAGAAGTAGTAGCTACAGTTAATAATCCTGTATCTCCTGATTTTATTCCTTTAAAATTTAATTGATTTTTATTTGTTATATTTACATATAAACTTTCACTGCTTGTGCCTGTAGTAGCTAAAGAAGCAAACAATGAACTTACTTGTAGTTTTCTAGGTACACCAGTTACGCTGTTAGCAGTTTCTAGAAAATCGTAATCATTTACACTTGTTTTTACAAGTGATCCTAAACTGTATATATTTTTATTAGTTGCCATATTTTATTGCTTTTTTCTGTTATTTAGTATAGATATATTACAGTCTGCACAAAATTTGTTTACAAAGTTAAGAAAATTATCGTAATAATTAATATTTGTAGTTATGCTAATAGTATTCATATCTAAACATTGTGTATAATGTTGTATTTTTTGAGTTGAACATCCGTTGTGTATTCCAGATGGGAATGAGCTAGGAGTTGTTAATGTCCATATTGTTCCATTTAACCAAGTTGCTAAAGGATGTCCAGTTGGAAGTTCAAATTTAATTACATCTCCTACATATGTAAAATTATTTGATGGGTTAGAAAGAGCATCTACTCCAAACCAACCAGTAGGAAAATTATCATATGCTGTTACTGTTGTTCCTTCTCCCGGATTTATTAAGCTTGCTCCTGCGTGTGCAGGTTGATGATTTATACCTGTACTTGGGCCACCTTGAACCCAAATATCATTACAATTTTGAGCTATTGTTGGAGGAGGTGTTTCTAAATCTTGGCAATTATATAAACAAGATATATCTTGACCTACTAAATAATCAACTAAAATTAACTTCCATTGATCCATTAATGAGCAATCATCTGCTCTACCTACTTTATAATCATTTAACCAATCTGTTCCTTTTTTACTAAGACATGTTTTTATTTTTATTTTAGCTTCGTCTAAACTTGGAGGAATACAAGGACTAGGAGGAGGTAGTATATAATCACACTGTCCAGGAATATTTGCATTTGGATTAAAGTTTGATGCGTTAGGATCTAAACATCCTTGAATTTGACAGCAACAATCACAAACTGCTAATGGATCATAGTTATTTGCATTTGGATCAGTACAACCTACTTTTGGGCTAGTACTATTAATAGTAAAAGCCATTCCTGCATGACATCCATAACTATCAGTTACTACTCCCCAGTAATTACCACTACCTAATTGTGAATATACATTTGATGTTGTATTACCTGTATATGTTACTGGATCTGTATATATTAATGTTGTTTGATTATTTTGATATATTTCAAAAGTCCAAGTAGCTGTATTTGAAAAATTTAAAATTACTGAAACAGATACTGATCCGTCAGTATTAAATGTAGTACAAGTTGAAGTACTATCTGTAGTTGTATATGAAAGTGTATTTGGTATTGCACACGGCATTATACAACAAGAGTTATCCGGACCTATAATTTGTGCAGGAGGATAATAATTACTATTACAGCAATTTTGATATTGATTTGTAGAAGGCCAAGCTAAACATGCAGTATACATACAAGAACCATCATCAATTGTTGCGGTTGGGTCGTAATTTGCAGCACAACTATCTGTACACCCATGAACAACAGGAGGTGAACAATATGAATTACAACATCCTGGCCCATTTAAACAATTGTAAGCTCCAGGTGTGTATCCATTTAAAGTTCCATTCCAAGGATCTATACAATTACCAGTATTTGGATCACAATCATATGAAGGGTATGCACAAGTTCCTGGACATGTTGCTGTAGGATCATAATTATGTGCTGCTGGGTCTGTACATCCAGTTGTTGGTACTTGAACAGAATGAGTTACATCTACAGTACAAACATGTATATTTGCCACCCCATGCGTCCCAGTTAATATAACTTGATAAAAACCAGATCCATTAACTGCTACCCAATTCGTTCCGTTTGTTGTGTCATTGTTAGTATAACTAGCAAAAGTTCCAGATAGACCATTAACTTGACCTAAACTATAAGTTCCAAGACTTGTATAGTTTGTTCCTGTAGGACTATATAGCCATTCAATATCTACAACTCTTCCTGGATCACAAGCAGCAGATGCTGTTAAATACGTTCCACTACAAGGATCTGTTGGGTCTATAAGACTTTCTTGTATTGCGTTTAAATTACAACATGCTGGAGGATTTGGTGTACATAAATTAAATGAAGGCTGTCTTAATAAAGGATCTGAAGGAGTATTACAATATGAAGCATTAGCTATATCATCACAAACTTGTGCTTTTACTATTGCATTAAACTCAGTCCAACAATCCTCCATTGTAGAGGTAGTATTACTATCTACATATCTAAACCTTATAGAATAATAACCATAATCTAAACCTGTAAATGAGTGTGCTGCTAGATTAACATTGTTAAGAGTACCTGCATTTATTGTTCCTCCTATCTGTACTGCTCCAGTAGCCAATGAATTATCTCCATTATTAACTACTTTGTATAATAATATTTCAAATTTAGAATTTGCATCCCACTCTAAATAAAGAGGAAATACTGGGGTTGCTGTAACATTTAATACACCATCGCTATTCCATGTAGAACATGGGCTATTTTCAGTAGCTGCTGATTGCGTGTAAGAAAAAGTATCCCAAGTTGGAGATACTAATATATTTATAGGATCTTCTAAAAGTCCACTAGTTGAATTACATGCTATACAAGTATTATTACTAATTGTTGCATTAGGGTCATAATTAATTGCACTTGGATCCATACAACCATAAGTAGTTACAACTGGATTTTCACTAACAACTACACTGTTGCATTCTACACAATTATCTTCATCAGTTACACATACAGTATAAAAAGGATTAGCAGGAGTGTTAGCAGCTAAACCTCCATGCTGAGCTGTATGCCCTGTTGCAAAAGTTAATGTTACATTTGTATTTGTTGCAGTAGCAGTAACTGTATTTCCTAATGTATCTACTAGTCTAAATTCTTGAACATTCACACCAAGAGTACCAGTTGTAATAGTACCAACATAACTATTAGCTGGTATACCTGTACCAGATACTTGCATACCTGGTTTTATATTTATAGTTGAGTTACAAGTTACTAAAGCTGATCCATTAGTAGTATCACAAGTAGCATCAGTAAAAGTATTACCTCCTGTTGGTGGTTGATACCCTACTGTATTACCTGCTGCATCTGTAATACTTACTGTGTACTCACTACCAGTATTAAAAGGATTTCCTGAAGAAACTCCACCTGAAGTTGCATCCCAATGTATTTCTCCGTCACTAACACTATTTGTAGCGTCAACTGTTGTAACACTAACTGTTAAAGTACAGGTAGTACAACAAGTAGGATCATGTACATAAGTTACATTTGAAAAATTAGATCCTCCTGGTAAATCTGCTGATGGTATTCCAGTTCCACTACAATCAAGTCCAGTTGTTACATAATAACCAGGATTACCTTGAGTATCACAAACGTTATATGTTGCACCTGGAGGAGTAGCACAACTTGTAATATTTTCTGAATAATAAAAAGTACTTACAAAAGATTGAGGAAATTGATTTTGATTTCTTATAGAGTTTACTGTACTTTCATATGATGTAGGATCAGTAGGCGAAGAAAAAACATCATCTACATACCCAGGACCATTTGTATTAGCTGTATAATTAGCTTGGAACCACGCCCAATCTTTACCATCAATATAATCTGTATATCCAGCTATTGAACCACCATCTTGCGCAATTACATCTATTCTTTTAATTACTTGTTTAGCTGTTTGAAATTGATCTACAGTTGTAACTCCATTTTGACCGTAAGTATCAGTTAAAAAATCTCCCCAATTAAAATTAATTCTATTTACAAATTCAAATGGATCTGTCCAGCCAGTTAATCTTGACACATAACCGCGATCTGATAAAGTTCCTGATGGATTAAAATTTGGGTCTGGAGCAATTCTTGTAAAAAGAGTTGTATCTACTCCAACATCTGTTGCTCCTTGAAGCCAGTTTTTTCCTTTACTATACCATTCAGTTCCTGTTTTATTTTCACATGCTCTTACTTCTTGTTCTTGATCAAATGTTTTACTTCCTTGCCAAGGAGCATATTCAAGAATCTGCCAATAATAAGCTCCTACTGGACAAGGAATTGTAAATACTTCTATGTGTCCAGATGCAAATGTTACTTGAAGATCAACATCAAACATACCATTAGCAGTATGATATTGATAAGAACTGTTGTTAGCATCAAATGCTAAATAATCATAATTTAAATGAAAATGAGTTGAATTTGAAGTAGTAGTAAGTGATCCTGCATTTGGAACTCCTTGCCAACTAGTCCATATAGCGGGATTGTAAGCAGTAATATCTTGTACATCTATTACTTCATCCCATCCAGTACCATTAGTAGGTTTTTTTGTTACTTTTATTTGAAGTCCTACATCATAACCTAAACTACCAAATGTATTAACATCATTAAGTGCATTACCACTATATGCTTGTATAGAAATATATCTAGGACCAGTTAAAGGTGACATTTGAGGAGTCACTCTTCCAGTCTTAGCTTTTATAAAAGCTCCTTCAGATAAATTCTCTCTTGTTTTAGGTTTTAAAGGATTATTATACACCGCTTGAGAAATACTAAGTAAATCTGATGATGATGCTGAATATTCAGTACTTGACGTATTACTACTTTGAGCTTGTTGATCTTGAGAAATTTCAAGTGCTCTGTATATACTTTGTACTTCTTCTGAAACGTCTTCGGCCATTTATTATTTATTTAGCAGTCACAACCGCAGTTATTATCACAAATTTCTCTTGCTTTTGTATATTTTTCTAGTATGTCTTGGAAATAAGCATCACTTTGAGTGTCTGCTGCAATCTCAACTGCTGATGATGCGCTTTCTAATAATAAATATACTTTTTGGGCTTTAGCTAATGTAGATGAACATCTTGCACAATCGCAAGAACATTCCATTAATTCATTTGTTAGTTTAGTTAGACAACAGTCTATATCACAATGTATAACAACTGGTCTACAAGAATACTCGATACCTTGCTCATTTAAACATGCTCTATAAACTCCATTAGCATGTGGTAAATTAGTTACAGGAACTACAATCCTACCTTTATGTGTAACTGGATCATAATTCATAACAACTGGAACCATTGCCCCTGAAGCTAAATGAGTTATATTTATAGTTGCTTGTGTAGACGTAGTATCATACGCAGTACCATTAAGAACTAAGATTTTACACGAGTTTGCTACATTTATATGAAAAGCCATAATTTTTTTGATTTTAAAAAAAAAGACCGATAGGGGGACTAACGCCCCCTATAAGTCTTCAATAAAGTTTAATTACTAAGCTGAAATATCAGACTGGTAATATGTTACGTAGATTTCGATAACACCAGCTGTTAAAGCTGCTGTTCCAATCACAAGCTGAATTGCTCCATTAGCAGTAGTTTTATCTGCTACAGCGTTAACTGTAACTTTTTCATCTGCTAAAGATGCATGAGTAGCTGGATTTTGCGAAGCAACTACAGTTAAACCACCTGCTTTAACTACTAAAGTTGGTGAACCACCAGTTGCAAATGCTGTAGTTACACAAGTCATTGCGTCAACAATAATTGAGTTTGCAGGGATAACTTCACTTCTTGCAGGAGTAATTGTTGAAATTGCTCCTCCGTCTACTGCAAAGTCATATACTGCTTTTGCTGTCATTAATTTTGGATATGCCATTTTATTTTTATTTTTTTAAGATTAATATTATAGGTTAATTGGTCCAAAATTAGCTGAAGCTAAATACCCATTTAATTGAGACTCAAATAAATTTGTAATAGCTGCTGTACTTGGGTCCATTGCAATAGTTACTTCAATTAAGTTATCAACTCCGTGAATCTGTGAAGATGAAGAACCGTCTTTAGTAGCTGCAATAGTATACATGTCGTATGCTGTTGCTGTTACAGAAGTATCTGCAGGAGTATTAGGAAGGTGTCCTCTTAAATAGTATCCGTATTGGTTACCTTTTTGATCGTCTTCCATTTTTCTTACATAAAAACCATCACCAATTCCTTGAGATCCAGCTGTAGTAGAAGATAACGTAGCAACAGTTCCATTAGAACCATCCATATTGTCTGCTCCTCTCATTTCAACTAACTCCTCTTGAATTGATCCGTCTGCTTTTACTTCACCTTTTTTCCAACCTGTAATACCAATGTTAGTACCACCGTTAGCTATAGAATTTACCCAATGAGGTAAATCAGCGTTAATAGCTGCTGCTAAAGCTGTACATTGAGTAGTTGGTGTAGCTCCCGCTGCAACAGTATACTCATATGATTTCATTTCAAATGGCTCAGCACCATTAGTCATGTTAATAAGTTTAAACTCGTGAGTAGACGCTGCTGTAGCATTTGTTGCTAATGCAATATCAAATACTTGAGCTGTTTGAGCCGCTGCACTTTTTCCACTCCAGTTAATTACGTCTTTACCGTACATCCAAGGACTAACGATATTTTTTGTAGCTGTTCCTTGTACAATTCTAAATTGTGACGAACTGCTAATTGTGTCTCCAGGTACCATACTTACAGGACCTGTTGCACCTAGTTTTTGGACATCAATCGCTTTGTCTGCTAGTAAACCACTTGTGTAACCAGTGTTCGCAACGTTGTTTCCAATGTATAAATGTCTTGCCATTTTTTTTAATTTTATTAATTAATACTAATTATTCATTTTTTGCAACCTCAACAGATTGCGATTTATATCGAGGGTCACTAATTCCCTCTAAAATGCTCCCTACCGTCATGTCAACAATTTCTTGATGCGTATGTTCAGGCAGTTCACAACCTACCGCCAAAGGTAGTGAAATTTGCTTTGGCTTTCTAATATAAGTTATTTTTAGCTTGTCTATTATAAATATATCACTCGTGTATATATCTATGTACCTTCCTCTAATAGTTGTAAGAGGAGATGTATGTTTTGTTGTGTTAAAAGGGTCATCTAATAATTTAAATATATCATCTTGCTGTATAAATTTATTTAACGCATATTCTCTAGTTGATCCTTGAGGTGCAAGCCTTTTAGCTCCTAATCCATTTTCAACATATTGACCATACACTAATTTATTTGCATCATCTGTAGGATCAGTAATACCTCCAGCCATAGATACTAAACTACTTATTAAATTACTACCACTAACAGTATTTGTTATTGAAGAGTCCCAATTAAACCATGAATGTGTAACAGGATCTATAATAATTATAATTGAGTTAGGAAAATCTAATTGACCGTATTCTTCAAAATATAATTCAAATCCTGAAGGCCAATTTACTGGATCTACTAAAAAATCTTTGTATGCTTGTAAATCTGCTGGGTATACAAAAGTTCCTGGATTTGTATGTATGTTTGCAACTCCAAGAGAAATATCTGACGGATCTGCATATACATCTAGTGTATCAATCATTGCTGTACCATTATGTAAATTTTCTAAAGGCATAACAAAATAAGATGTAGGTGAATTATCATCTACAGCAAATGGAATAGGATTACAGTTATTTATAAATACTTCAGATCTTTGATTAACTAAATATAAATAATCAGAAGGAAGTCTAAATTGATCTATCCAATGATTGTTATCATATTGTTCTTTATAAATAGTAGGAGCAGAATATTCTTTAACTAATGTTCTTAAATCGTCAATTCTTTTTTGACTATTTTCAAACCCTTGTCCATATTTATTATTCTTACCATATTTTGTGTTTAAAAATCTAGACATAGACTTATTTAACTCTATATCTATTTCTTCACGTAAAAGCATATCAGCTTGGAGTGAATTTATCTTATCCACTCCTTGCCGAATTGCTATATGCATTTGATTTACATTCATATTATACTAAAGATAATTCTTTAAGTTTAGATCTTAATATTGTTAGCGTACCAGAATTCTTTTTATCTTTTAAATAAACTACAGCATCTTCCATTGTATCACCAATAACTTCATCAATAAAAATTACTTGGTTTCCAATTTTTCTTAAAACTCCAGCTGAAATCATATGTTCTACTTCTGCTTTTAATTCTAAGTTTTTATCTGTAGCTACTTTAAGGAACTTTTTAGGTTGGCTATTTTTTAATTCATAAAGAGCATTTTCAACTTGTTCAATACTCATCCTATCAGGATTTGTATTAGACATAATTCGTAATATTCTCTTCATATTCTCATTGTTAGAAGAAACTTTAATAAATTCTTTATCCGCATCTTTCTTAAGTTTGATTTGGTTATTTTTAACCTTATCATCTCTTGTAGTGTCTTGGATATAAAATCTTTTATTAAAATCAGAATCCATTTCTTCTTTAGTCAAAGCTACATGAGGATGTTTAACAGCAAAGCTGTATTTGATATAATCCATAATACTTATTGGCATACCATTGTCATCCTTACCAACTTCTAGTTCTACACCTGTAAATCCTACAGGTATTGTAAGTTCTGCCCAGAATTGTTTAGAATGTTTTGGCCAATCATTATGATCAGGACTAACATCTAATATTCCTTCCATAAACTTTTTTTCTTCAACAGGGCTAAATCCTTTTAATGGTTGTCTATTTACATAAACACTACTAAGTTTCATTGTAGCTTCTGCTCTTACTGCTTTAGGTAAGTAACCTCCTAGGTCCTTTCTCCTTAAAAATACTTTTTTACTCATAATATAGTTCTTTTAAAGTTTTAATTATTGGTTGTAAAGAATAACTCACCGGATAATTTTATATAGATTAATTAAAGCGCGGGGGATTGCTCCCCCACAGCTCTAATCAAAACCAATATATAGACGCACGTTAATGCCAGATTACGATGCCGTACAAGTGATGTCTAAAGAAGTATCAAAACGTCTTAACGCGATACCTGCAGTTTTCAACATGTGTACAGACGCCCCATCAACATCAGATGCTCTAGCAGAAGTTGAATCAAATCCTCTAGGGACTACAGATCCAGCAACACACCATCTCATAGACTCACGACCTTTTTTGTTGATCATTTGTAGGTTATTTTGTCCATCATAATTTGATTGATCAACAAATACCATTCTATAAGACTCTAAAGAGTATCCTGTAACAGGGTGCTTCGCGCGAGCCTGAGCAACAGCACCATGATCAAATAATGGTAATTTTACCACGTTGATTGTGTGTCCGTCGATATGCTCGTACGAATTAAAGTAACCAGTTAAACCTAAAGATCTACCAGATCCTGTGATGAAACGATTCTCACCTCCTACTTTCCAGCTACCAGCAGCACCTGCAAAGTGATTTTTAAGAGCTTCATCAAATTCTCTAGCACCTCCTGTTCCAGTGTAAAGAGTTACTTGTTTTTGAGCAGCATCAGTCATTTGATAAAATAAATCACCAATGATGTTCTTTAATTTGGTTTCAGTCATAGTAGAGTAAGTGTCAGTATTAACAATTTGCTCTAATAGACCTGGGCCTACAATTACTGGTTGTCCATTCTCATCTTTCATAGAAGTTACACCGTTTGAATCATAAGTTTTTTGACCATACCAGTAGTACATTTCACATTCTTCTTTGAAATCTAACATGTGTAAGTACTCTTCATAGTCCATCCAAAGTTTAGTAGTAGATCCACCTTTAGTTGGTAGAGAAAACTCTGCTACATAATCTTTAGCGTTTCCAGACATGTGGTAAGATTTTCTAACTGTAGTTAGTTTGTTTCTTACTTTTCCTGGAGTTTCCCAGTTTGAAGCGTTACCTCTA